>LQAH01000018.1_pt1 | contig 116613 bp, 144 predicted proteins | sample 1535791 | NCBI WGS metagenome assembly LQAH01 (sample SAMN04331585, study PRJNA305678) | bioreactor metagenome | isolation source: bioreactor_4 inoculated with Wadden Sea sediment 2nd replicate of a... | place: Germany:Bremen
CTGCATTTACTTATCCCGCCCGACCATCAAGGTGGTCGGGATAAAAAACCTCCACCAGACACAGCCCAAGCGCCGGAGCGGTCAAGGCAGGGGCAACAGAGCCAGGGGTCTCGAGCAAGGCGGCAACGTCGCCGGCAGGTCTTTGTCCCCGCCCTATCTGAACCAGGGTGCCGACCATCATCCGGATCATATTTTTCAAAAACCACTACCGCAGACATCGATGTGCAGCATTGATCCCTGCATCGACATATCGACAGAATAGATCTCCCGGACAGTTGTTTCAGCTGCGCACCCCGTGGTCCTGAACGCCGCGAAATCGTGCTGCCCGACAAAAGCGGCTGCAGCAATCTGCATCTGCTCCAGATCCAGCTCCTGCTTCACCTGCCAGCAGACTAATCGATCGAGGGGAGAGCGAACCTTGTCGCACAGGATCGTGTAGCGATAGTGCTTGCCGACGGCAGAGTATCGGGCATGGAACCGCTCATCGACGAACTCAGCCCGGCGGACGGCAATGGTATCGGGTAAAAACGGTTGACCCCTTCGCACCAAGCCTTCAGGGGCAGCTCCCTTTCGCTATCGAGGTGGCAGACCATTCCGTGGGCATGGACTCCGGCGTCGGTTCGTCCGATGAATAAACCCTGTGGATGCACCCCGTCAATTCCGCTATCGCCTGCTCCAATCGCTGTTGAACCGAATACCGTTCGGTTGGTACTGCCAGCCGACATAATCACTGCCGTCGTAAGAAAGCGTCAATTTGATCCGTTTCATCTCTATACCTGCCAAAGCCCGCCAAGGATCGCGACACCGACAATCAGGGCCGTTAAAGCATTAACGCCCATTTTTTTCAAGACCGTTTCGTCAGCGGAATCGACCTGTTGCCTGCCGCTGGCGATATCAAGGGCCAGCTGATCGGCGCGATCAAACAGGCGGATCAATATCGGCTCAAGCCGTAAAGCCCAGAGTCTAAGTGCAGACAGGCCTTTCATCGAAGTTCCGTTCAAAGCAACCTTTTCCTCGGCAACCACTCCTTTATCAAGGAATGAAGTGCAGCACGAGCAATAACAAGGCGGTCACTTCCCGCACCGGAACCCTGACCAATTTAGCGGAGCAAGCAGCGATTCCAGGCCACGAGTCAGCGCCTCCGGTGGTGTTGTCCAGGACATCAGCAGTGAAAAGGCAACCGCCATGAGAAGCTGAATATCGATCAGCAAACCACGCATCAAACCATCGTAGGATAGCCAGACCAGACCGAACAGAGTTTTTCCCGGAGTAAAAAACAGGTGCAGGATCAGCGTAAATAACAACAACCAGCGCAGCATGCGACCGATTTTCCACAAATCCGCAAGACCCCTCCCGGCTGAAGCGGCAAGCAGAAGCCAGACAGCGCAAATCAAAAGAGGCCGAAGCAGAGTGTCGGCAGAAAAAAGGCAGACGATCAGTGCGACCAGAAGCACCAGTTTATCCGCGGATCGAGCCGGTAGAGAAAACCGTTACCCGGTCGAAAAACACCATCGGTCATCGTCTTCGGCCTGACCAAAACAGGGGGCCCATAGGCCCCTGAGAGTTAACAACAAACAGTCCTGCAAGACAAAATCAGCTCATGTTCGCGATGATGGCAGCACCGATCTCAGCCGTTCCGACCTTCTTCTCGCCTTCACGACCATGGAAGATATCCGCGGTTCTGTAACCATCGTCAAGAACCTTTTCAACGGCAGCATCAATGGAATCGGCAGCGTCTACCATGCCGAAGGAATAACGCAGCATCATCGATGTCGACAGAATCTGAGCAATCGGGTTGGCAATGCCCTGACCGGCGATATCCGGAGCACTGCCGCCGGAGGGCTCATACATGCCGAAAGCCCCTTCCGCCAGGGACGCTGAAGGCAGCATTCCCAGAGAACCGGTCAGCATAGCTGCTTCATCGGAGATGATATCGCCGAACATATTGCTGCACAGCATGACATCAAACTGCTTAGGCCAGCGCACCAGTTGCATCGCAGCATTATCAACATACATGTTTGTCAATTCAACATCCGGATATTGTTTGGCCACGCGCTCGACAACTTCACGCCAGACAACGGAAGTCGACAGGACATTCGCTTTGTCGATGGAGCAGACCTTTTGCCCCTTTTTGCGCCGCTTCAAAGGCAACGTGAGCAATGCGCTCAACTTCGGCCTCTGAATATTTCATCGTATCAAAACCGGTCCGCGCACTCCCTTCGCCTTCAATCCCTTTAGGAGAAGCGAAGTAGATCCCCCCGGTCAACTCACGCACAACGAGAATGTCAAAGCCACCCTCAATAACGCTTTCCTTGAGGCTCGATGACCCGGTCAGTGCAGGAAAGACGATCGCAGGGCGAAAATTGCAGAAAAGCCCGAAAATCTTGCGCAACGGCAGCAGGGCTGCACGCTCGGGCTGCTCTTCCGGAGGCAGGGTTTCCCACTTGGGACCACCAACGCTACCAAAGAGGATCGCTTCCGAATTCTTGCAGATGTCAATGGTGGTATCAGGCAGGGCCTTACCTTCCTTGTCAATGCCGATACCTCCGACATTGGCAAAGGTACGTTCAAATTTAACATCATATTTTTGCTCAACTGCGTCCAGAACCTTGAGCGCCGCATCCATGATTTCCGGACCGATACCATCACCCGGCAGGACAGCAATCTTGTGACTTTTCGACATTGTCTCTCTCCAATCCACCATAAGTTAACCGCCATCAAAAAACCGCTTGGCGAAACGAAAAAAACCTTTTAAATCAGGGGCATTTAAACGGCTAAGACTATAGAAAAAGGCCTTCGCATTGTCAAACCATTTCTCTTTAAAACAGAACTGCTGTCAGAGTCGTACCCGTAGTGACAATATTTATGTTATTCTGTCGTTCCTTATCAATCCAGACGACTTATCAGGAGAATGATCATGCGCCCTACGACGCGACTGTTTTTTGTATTGTTTCTGTTCCTGCTGCCGCTTCCTTTAACTGCGGCACAAGCCAGTGAAACCATGACGATGGAACGTGCTACCGAGCTTTTGAACGGGATCCAGGGAGAAGTTGTCTCCGTAAAGGCTGCGGAAATCCCAGGATTCATTCAAGTCGGGATGAAAATGCAGGGCCAGACCGTTCCTCTTTACATCGATCAATCGGGAACCTACTTGTTCAGCGGCAACGTCATTGATCTGCAACAGAGGAAAAACCTGACCGAAGAGCACTTCCGGGCGCTCAACCCGATTGATCTCAGCCAGATTCCGCTGGACGATGCACTGACTCTCGGTCAGGCAGACGCAGCTCAACAAATCATTGTTTTCACCGATCCCGATTGCCCTTACTGCAGTAAAATGCACAAGGTCCTGCTTGATGCCGTCAAGGCCGATACCAGCCTGGTTTTTCAAATCAAAGTGACACCGTTGAAAGAAAGCTCGTACCAGACAGCAAAAACCATCATCTGCAACAGCTCAATGGAACAACTGGAGCAGGCCTTTGCCGGCAAAAGCCTCAGCGTAACCGAGTGCGATTCAAAAGCCTTGGACGACAACCTCGCCCTTGCCAGAACCCTGGGTATTCGTGGAACCCCAACGCTGATTTTACCCAACGGACAGATGTTTCCCGGATACTATCCACTGGAGGAACTGCTGAAATTGATCAACGACAACAAGGCGCAACCGTCATCCTGATCGAAACAGGAATAAGAAAGCCGGAGTATGAACTCCGGCTTTCTTAGCCTCTTACCTGTCTGCCTCTCAGTTCAATCAATATCGTGCGTCAGCAAATTCAACCCAGCCGCCGGCTTCCACCAGAGCTTTGTCAAAGGGGCTGATATCGAAGCCAAACTGCTTTTTTCCTCGGCGGTTTCAGCCTGAACCTGCTGTTTCTCCAAATCAACTAAGATGTTGACATCACCCTGCACCTGCAGCTGCATCAGCTCATCAATCGCACTTTTGGGCAGCTCAATCGCCAGCATGCCGCAATTGAACATGTTTTGGCGAAAAATGCGGGCATAGCTTTCAGCGATAATGGTGTGAACGTCATTCACCTCAAAAACCCATGGAGCATGCTCGCGCGACGAGCCGCAGCCAAAGTTTTCACGAGTGACGACAACTGTTGCATTTTTCAGTGCCTCCCCTTTTGAGTCGAAGCCATCCAGTTGCAGGTCTTCGAGAATATAGGGGCGTAATGCTTCCTTGGTGACTTCCGTCAGGTATTTAGCCGGAATAATTTCGTCGGTATTAATATCGGACCGATCAAGAAAAATCGCCGATCCTCCAAATTTTTTCTGCATTATTCTTCTCCTGATCGTTAAAGGGTTCTGGCGTCGGTCAGCACACCGGTCAGAGCCGTTGCCGCTGCCGTGGCCGGACTGACCAGATGAACCATGCCACCCTTGCCCATACGACCGTTGAAGTTGCGGTTACTGGTTGCAGCGGCAACCTCCCCTTCGGCCAACACGCCATTACTCATCCCCAGGCACGCGCCACAGGTCGGATTGGTCACGCAAACCCGGCATCCATAAAGATCTGGATGATGCCCTCTTCCAGAGCATCGCTGAACACCTTCGGCGTTGCCGGGGAGACAATTCCGCGGACCGATGCTGCAATCTGCTTCCCTTTTAGGATCTGGGCCGCTTCACGCAGATCCTCAATGCGACCGTTGGTACAGGTTCCGATATAGACCTGATCAACCCTGATCCCGCTCATTTCCTTCACCGACTTAACACAATCAGGCTTGTAATCAAAGGTCACCTGAGGCTCAAGACTGGTGACATCGATGTCGAGCGTCGAAGCGTAGACGGCGTCATCATCGGAAACCCATTGCCGGTAATCCTGCAGAGCGGCTTCCTTGCTGTCAAATTCGTCCTGAATGAACGGCCACAGATATTCGACGGTGATCATATCGGGCATACAGACACCAGAAGTGCCGCCGGCCTCAATGGCCATATTGCACAGGGTCATGCGTGATTCCATGCTCATACCGTCAACGACGGGGCCGCGGAACTCAACAACCCGGTCGGTCGCACCATTGACCCCCAGTTGAGCGATAACCTTCAGAATAACGTCCTTGGCAAAGACCCCCTCAGCCAGTCTTCCGGTCAAGTTAACACGGATCGTTTCCGGCTCACGGAAAGCACAGACCCCTTTGAGAATGCCGACCTCCAGATCAGTGGTTCCGACACCGGCGGCGAAAGCCCCGAAGGCACCATGGGTGCAGGTATGACTGTCGCCCATAATAACCGTGAAACCAGGTCTGATATAACCCTTTTCAGGGAAGATGGCATGGCAGACACCGTTACGACCGACATCGAAAAAATCCGGGATGTCGTGGCGCCGGGCCCAGTCCCTGAGGATTTTCGCCTGAGTGGCCGTTTTGGAATCCTTGGACGGGGTGACATGATCAATGACAACCTTGAGTTTTTCCCGATCAAAAACCCGATCTTTGCCGCGCCACACCAGGTCAGCGATAGCAACCGGCGTAGTAATTTCATGACACAGGACCCGGTCAATATTCAGGACCTTGGCCCCCGGGAAGGGCTCATCCCGCAAGTGGCTGGCAAAGATTTTTTCAGCTAATGTTTTACCCATTCATATCTCCTGTTGGACCTTAAAAAACTGCCCTGCAGCAAACCGCAGGGCGTTCACAGAATAGTCACCCGCCGCATGCAGCGGGGTAATAACTCAACGCTCTTTTATCAGAACAGATGGCTGATATCCCAGTGTCAAGCCGATATCAGATCAAACCGCCTTATATAGCGGCCTTGGTACGGTTCACAATGCCAATGATCTTATTCAACGAATTAATATAAGCTTTGGCGCTGGCGACGATGATATCGGGGTGAGCGCCCTGGCCGAGGACTTCACGCCCCTCTTCGGTCTGCAAGCGAACAGAGCACTCTCCCTGAGCATCGCTACCTCCGGTAATCGCACCGACGGAAAAGTTGAGCATATGGTAGTTTGTTTCGGTTAACTTCTTAATCGCCTTGAAGGTTGCATCGACAGGTCCGTCTCCCATCACAGCGGTTTTCCTGACTTCTCCGTTCACTTCCATCTCGACCGTTGCGGTTGGTGATGCAAAGGAGCCGGAGCTGACGTTCATCTGCAACAGCTTGTAAGTTTCTGTCACTCGCAACACTTCATCCGCGACAATGGCATCGAGATCCTCGTCGAAGATCTCTTTTTCATATCGGCCAACGATTTAAAGCGAACAAAGGCTTTCTGAATTTCATCCTTATTGAGATCGTAACCGAGTTCCTTCAAGCGATCGACAAAGGCATGACGTCCGGAGTGCTTGCCGAGAACCAGCTTGGTGGCATTCAAGCCAACCGATTCCGGTGTCATGATTTCGTAGGTCTCTTTATTCATCAACATCCCATGCTGATGAATACCGGCTTCATGGGCAAAAGCATTGGCACCGACAATCGCCTTATTCTGCTGCACCTGGATACCGGTGATCGTAGTCAACAACTTGCTGGCCGGAGTGATATGCTCGGTATTCACAATCGTGCTGTAAGGGAGGATGTCGTGACGGGTTTTCAGGCCCATAACGACCTCTTCGAGGGAACAGTTACCCGCCCGTTCACCAATACCGTTGATTGTACACTCCACCTGGCGCGCCCCAGCCTGGATCGCAGCCAGTGAGTTAGCAACGGCAAGGCCCAGGTCATTATGGCAGTGAACAGAGATGATCGCCTTATCGATGTTACTTACGTTCTCTTTAAGATAGGTGATTATGTTGTGATATTCAGACGGGATCGTATAGCCGACCGTATCGGGGATATTAACCGTCGTCGCACCGGCTTCAATAACGGCTTCAATCACCTGAGCAAGGTATGGCAGACGGGTTCGGGATGCATCTTCCGCCGAAAACTCGACATTGGGAGTATAACCGACAGCCCGTTCAACAGCAGCCACGGCAGCATCAAGCACCTGCTGCTCACTCATTTTCAATTTGTGCTGCAAATGAATTTCGCTGGTCGCGATGAAGGTATGGATGCGGCCGCGCTCACCGGCATATTTCAAAGCCTCCCAGGCACGATCAATGTCCATGTTGTTGGCCCTTGAAAGCCCGGCAATCTGTACATTCTTGATCGTCTGGGCAATCCTCTTTACCGCTTCAAAATCGCCGTCTGAAGCGATCGGGAAACCGGCCTCCATGACATCGACGTTGAGACGTTCAAGCTGATGGGCAATGCGCAATTTTTCTTCAATATTCATGCTTGCGCCCGGTGATTGCTCTCCATCGCGCAAGGTTGTATCAAAAATAACAATATTCTCGCTCATGATTGACTCCTCGTTTTCAGCGCCCTTACACTCGCGCAGGGCAGTTCGTTTTTTGCAGCTCACTTTGGTTTTTTTTCAGTGTCAGGTCACTCAGGTCAGATTCCACTACAGAACCACCCCCTTTCATCAATCAACTCTTTTTCGGGTTCGGATATCTGTCACGGAGAGGGGAGTACATATCGGAGCTGAAAAACAGCACGAAAAGCACAGGCCGACACCCTCTCGCGAAAGGAATCCGGAAATAAAAAAGCTCCCGCCCCTTGTTACAGGGGCGAGAGCTTAAAGCTTCGCGGTACCACCCTGGTTCATCTGCACTGTTCTGCAGACCTTCATTGACCCTTAACGCAGGCTCACGACAAAAGCTTGGCGGTGTTCCGCTTCACTTTGCAGCTCCAAGGCGAGTTCAGCATTTTCCGTACCGGTTCGCACCAACCACCGGCTCTCTCAAACGGAAGGGACGCCTACTACTCCTCTTCAACGCCTTTTCTGTTTCATCAAGATAAACGATTCAAACCGAAAAACGGGGTTAAGTCAAGCTATTTTAACCACCGTTCTAAAAGTCCGGTTATTATTTAAGTCTGGCAAAACTTTTGTTTCGAACACAAAAAGTCACTCATCCTCCAGTGGCGGCATCTTGTCCGCGATCTTTTTCCCGGGGGCAAAAAAATGCACGACAGGGCCCGAAATCATATACGCCATACCGATCAGAAACAACATAATCTCCGGCTTTGCCACGATCACAATAAGCAGAATAATGGCGACAACCAGAATCATGAAAGGTTGACGTTTAAACAATTCGGGATCTTTCAGCGACAGATATTTAATATTACTGACCATCAGAAATGCAAGCAGGAAAACCAGTATCACCATGGAAATCATCTTGACCGTTCCGGTTCCACCCAATTCATAAAAAAGCAGCACGCAGGTTGCGACAATACAGGCGGCAGCCGGTATCGGCATACCGATAAACCGTTTTGACTCGACCGTAGAAACCTGAACATTGAATCGGGCAAGTCGCAAAGCGCCACAGATGACATAGAGAAAAGCGGCCAACCAGCCCAGCTTGCCAAAAGGTCTCAGAGCCCAGCTGTAAAGCAGAACGCCGGGCGCGACACCGAATGAAATCACATCGGCCAGTGAATCGAGTTCGACCCCGAACTTACTTGCAGTGTTGGTCAGGCGGGCAACTTTGCCGTCCAGGCCGTCGAAGATAGCAGCCACAAGAATAAACCAGGCGGCGGTTCGATAATTGCCGTCACTGGAGGCAATGATGACGTAAAATCCGGCAAAAATTCCAGCCGCAGTGATCAGGTTCGGAAGCAGATAAACCCCTTTGCGCAGGTTTTCCCTTTTTCTTTTCTCAAGCAGTCATCTGTCAAGACAATGTCCCCAATACAGTTTCACCAGCAACAGTGGTTTCCCCCAGCGTCACAATAACTTCAGCATTTCTGGGAAAATAAATATCGACACGAGAACCGAAGCGGATCAGACCATAGCGAGCTCCACGCTGCAGCAGGTCACCGATAACAGGATAGGTTACGATCCTGCGGGCAATCAACCCTGCAATCTGGACAAACAGAATCCGATCTCCCGCTTCAGTTTCCAGCAGGATGCCGCTCTGCTCATTCGCTTCACTCGCCTTATCATACGATGCATTCACGAATTCGCCCTTGTTGTAATACATTTCAACCACCTTGCCGCTGCAAGGAACTCGGTTGACATGAACGTTGAAAACCGACATGAAAATACTGACTTTGGTCACCCGCTCTTTGAAGTAGCGCTCTTCATCCACGTCGCCGACAAAGATAACCTTGCCATCAGCAGGAGCGACCACCAGGTTATCCCCTTTGGGAACGACTCTTTCAGGGTTACGAAAAAAGTAAACGCTGAACAGGGTCAAGGCAAGAAGAACAACTGTCAAGAAGGTCCAGCCCAGCAGGGCAAAAACCAAAGTGACAAAGCCGAACAGAGCAATAAATGGATAGCCTTCACGGGCTATCGGTTGATTTTGATTCTGCATATTATTCCTTTTCCTAGGCGTTTGAAGGCTCAGGCAGTCCAGTTACGTTTGCCGCCACGACCGATAACAACCGGACCGGACCGGACGACCTCCTTCAGGCCCATCGGCCTGAGAAGCTCCAGGATTCCGTCAATTTTAGCTGGAGCTCCGGTAATTTCAATCGTATAGCTGCGTGGTGTTACATCGATGACCTTGGCCCGGAAATATCGACAATACGCAGGGCTTCGGCCCGCGTGTCCGCCTCCGTGGCAACCTTGATCAATGCAAGTTCGCGTTCGATAAAATCCTCATCGGTAAAATCAACGACTTTAATAGTCGAAATCAATTTATTCAACTGCTTGGTTATCTGCTCCAGAATGCGATTATCGCCACGGGTTACCAGCGTCATTCTGGACACATCGGCATCCTGGGTTGGAGCAACAGAAAGGCTTTCTATATTGAATCCCCTGCCGGAAAACAACCCTGAAATTCGGGACAAAACCCCGAATTCATTCTCCACGAGAACCGAAATTGTATGCTTCATCGACTCATTCCTCCTGACCGGGATACGGCCATCAATACAATATCAATCAATTAGGACGCCAGAACCATCTCATGAATCGCCTTACCGGCTGGAACCATCGGTAACACGTTTTCTTCCCGGGACACTTTGAAATTCATCAGAACCGGCCCGGGGTTTCCAGAGCTTTTTGATGGTTGTCTCAACATCCTCAACTTTGTTCGCCTGCAAACCTGTCGCGCCATAAGCTTCCGCCAGCTTGACAAAGTCGATCGGCAGCTCCATCGGCGTGCAGCTGTAGCGTTTTTCAAAAAACATCTGCTGCCACTGACGGACCATCCCCAGATAATTATTATTCAGAATGGCAATTTTAACCGGTAGCTTATACTGAACCAGGGTCGCGAGTTCCTGCGAGTTCATCTGAAACGAACCATCACCGGAGATATCGATAACCTGGCGGTCAGGGTAAGCGACCTGAGCACCAAGCGCAGCCGGAAGCCCGAACCCCATCGTTCCAAGACCGCCGGAGGTCAGGAACGTCCGCGGCTGAGTAAAGTCAAAGAACTGGGCCGTCCACATCTGATGCTGGCCGACCTCGGTTGTGATGATAGCGTCGTCATTGGTCAACTCGCGTAATTTTTCAATAACAAACTGCGGCTTGATGATCGACTTGGCAGAGCGGTAGGTCATCGGTTGGCGCTCTTTCCATTCGCTGATCAGCTCGCGCCAGGCAGCGGTTTCTTCAACCAGATCTTCAAGCAGTTCCTGCTTTTGAATCAGACTGCCCGACAACTTGCCTAAAACATCTTTCAAATCGCCGACGATCGGCAAGTCGACTGCCACGTTTTATGAATACTGGTTGGATCGATATCAACATGGATAATCTTGGCTTTTTCGGCAAAGCTGTCGATTCGTCCTGTCACTCGATCATCGAAACGGGCCCAACAGCAATAAGCAGATCACATTCCGTGACCGCCATGTTGGCATAGAAAGTCCCATGCATCCCCAACATCCCAAGGGACAGCGGATGGCGCTGAGGAAATGCCGACATCGCCATCAGGGTTGTGGTAACCGGGATCTGGGCCAGTTCAGCCAGCTTAAGCAGTTCATCGTTTGCAGCCGACAGGTTAATCCCGCCACCGATGTACAAGACCGGCTTTTAGCCGCCAGAATCATTTCGCCGCTTTTTCGATCTGGCGTGGGTTCCCGCTGTACGTCGGCTTATAGCCACGCAAACTGACCTGTTCCGGATAAGTGAATTTATAAGTGCTGATCTGCACATCTTTGGGCAGATCGATCAGAACCGGCCTGGGCGACCGGTTCTGGCAATGTAGAAGGCTTCTTTGATTGTCCGCGCCAGATCGCGGATATCCTTGACCAGAAAATTATGCTTGGTACAGGGGCGGGTGATCCCGCAGATATCGGCTTCCTGAAAAGCATCATTGCCGATCAGCGGCGTCGGCACCTGACCGGTGACGATAACCATCGGAATCGAATCCATATAGGCCGTTGCGATTCCGGTTACGGTGTTGGTTGCCCCGGACCGCTGGTTGCAATCGCGACTCCACCTTACCGGTGCAGCGGGCATAGCCATCCGCAGCATGGACCGCCGCCTGCTCATGGCGGGTCAGCACATGGTTAAGCGACGAATCATAAAGATCGTCATAAATGTTGATGACTGCCCCTCCGGGATAGCCAAAAACAGTGTCAACCCCTTCAAGCTTCAACGATTCAAGTAAAATCTGTGAGCCGGTCAATTCCATCGGTGCCTCCTCTTTACATCTGTCGCAGCATGAAATTTTCTATATCATCGATATTGCAATAAAATGTCAATCAGTCAATTGAACAGACTGCGCCGCGGGCCGCATTAGTGACCACCTTGGCGTAACGGGCCAGCCACCCGGTTCTGATCTTAGGCGCAGGAGCCTGCCAGCGCTGACGTCTCTGCGTCAGTTCCTGTTCCGAAACCTTTACGCTCAAACGACGATTGGGTATATCAAGGGTGATTTCATCGCCGTCTTCCACCAGCGCAATCGGTCCCCCCTGGGCGGCTTCTGGAGAGATATGGCCGACACAGGGGCCACGAGTTCCACCTGAGAAGCGGCCATCGGTGATCAGCGCGACGCTGTCGCCCAGTCCCAACCCCATTAAAGTTGCTGTTGGTGCCAGCATTTCACGCATACCGGGACCGCCTTTGGGGCCTTCATAGCGAATAACGACAACATCTCCGGCAACGATGCGACCATCCATCAATGCCTCCATTGCGCCTTCTTCAGAATCAAAGCAGCGGGCGGTTCCGGTGAAGGTCATCATCTGTTCAGAGACACCCGATTGCTTGACAATCGCACCTTCAGGTGCAAGATTGCCTTTGAGCACAGCCAATCCACCTTCAGGACGAACAGGTGCAGCATGGTATGAACAACGTCTTCATCGACAGAAGCAACCGAGGCGACCAACTCCTTCACTCCCGGACCGAGCAGAGTCGGGTTGTCCTTAATCAGATCTCCAAGCTGGTAAAGAACGGCCAGAACACCGCCGGCGGCATCCAGGTCTTCCATGAAGTTGACGCCACCAGGATTCATGGAAGCCAGCTGCGGTGTATCTTTGCCAAGCACATCAAAGGCTTCCAACGGCAGTTCGACCCCGGCTTCGTGAGCAATGGCCAACAAGTGCAGAACCGTATTACTTGACCCGCCCAGAGCAAGATCGACTCTAATGGCATTTTCAAAGCTTCTTTGGTCATAATTTGCGCGGTGTGATATTATCCCGGACCAGGCCAACGATACGCTCTCCCGAAGCAAAGGCAATCCGTTTTTTCAGGGAGGAAACAGCTGTTGCGGTACCGCAACGCGGCAGACTCATCCCCAGAGTTTCGGTCAGAACCGCCATCGTGTTCGCGGTAAACATTCCCTGGCAGGACCCTGCCGTTGGACAGGCACTCTCTTCACACTGGAAGAGCTGTTTTTCATCGATGACACCGGCTTTGTACTGCCCCATCGCCTCAAAAGTATCGGTCACGAAGGAAAAGCGTTTTCCCTGACGCCCGACACCGGTCAGCGACGGACCTGCCGTAACAACAATGCAGGGGATGTCGAGACGTGCGGCAGCCATGAGCATACCGGGAGTGATCTTGTCGCAGTTCGTCAGCAGGACCAGACCGTCAAGGCGGTGAGCCTCGGCGATCGACTCAACCATGTCGGCGATCAATTCGCGGGTTGGAAGGGAGTAGTGCATCCCTTTATGTCCCATGGCGATACCGTCACAAACGCCGGGGATACCGAAGATAAACGAATAGCCACCTCCTGTATGCACACCCTTTTCGATAAACCGCTCAAGGTCGCGCATGCCTGTGTGACCGGGATCAGATCGGTAAAGGATGAAGCAATACCGATAAAAGGCTTATCCATTTGCTCGTTAGGGACACCGGTACTTTTCAGCAAGGCCCTGTGGGGGTTCTTTTCAAAACCTTTTGTCACTGCATCACTTCTTTTTCCTGTCATGGCTTTAGTCTTCCTGTTCGTAATTCTCACCTGCTGGCAGACAGCTGATACTGTAAAAAATTTATAGCTAAAATGCAGCAAAGGGTTTAAGCATTCGCTTAAACCCTTGCTGTATCAAAACATCCCGCTGTTAGTAAGCGGGTTCAGGCGGTAACGGACTGCAGTATTTTTTCCATCTCGTCCTTGCCGACCAGTTTCATTTTTTTTAATTTTTATTTTTTTTCCAGCTCTTCCTGATCTGAAAGAAACCCCTTCTTTTCCAATTCGGATAATTGTTTTTCAAACAAGGCGTGTTCTTCGTAGAGCATACGGAAACGGGAATTGCTTTCGATTAATTCTTGCAAAAGGGTTTGATCAATGTCCATTGGCACCTCCGTGCATGAGATGTTGGTTAAAACTTGAAAACCGTTGCAACAAAAATAAACCAAATCCAACATCAATTGTCAACAAATTTACAGAAGCTCAACAGCTTTGTCTCGCCCTCAGATTCAATTCTGCATCTGAAGGCCTGATATAAGTCGGCAACATGTCGGCAGCATTGATCGTCTGCCCTTCAACAGCCATGTTAAAAGCCAACCAGGCCACCTGAGAAGCACGTATCGGATGCATGGCTGCTGATGCAAACAGAGCCTTTTCGGCAAGAACGTCCTGAATCACGTCGCGGTAGACCGCCACGCCGCTGCCAACGAAAACCGTTTCACCGGAAATCTCTTCAAGCAGTCTTCCGGGAGGAATCACGCGGCCCTTGTCCAAAACCTCGGGAACCCCACCATCGCACCTGAAAAGCTGTGTATACACTTCTTTTTTCGCGCATCCAACAGGACACAAACAGGTGCCGGGGAAAAGCCGACGTTCGCCGCAACGGCTTGCAGTGAAGACACGGCAACAACGGGTTTCCCTAAAATTTGCCCGAGCCCCTTAATCACGGCAATCCCGATCCTCAACCCCGTAAATGAACCGGGTCCGGTCACCGCAGCCAACAGGTCGAGCTCAGCCAGCTGCCAACCGGCCTCATCCAGCAGAGTATCAACCTGAGACAGAAGGGTCTCACTGTGGTTCGTTGGATATTCAAGTAAGATTCTGCGACCAGTGTCGCCCCTGACACAGGGCGACGCCACCACTGGTGGAAGAACTGTCGAGGGCGAGGATCTTCATTTCGCGCACGCCTGTCATTATCCCCACAACCTTATAATATCATTATAAAAAGCAAGAACCATCAGCATCAGAAGCATGGCCATACCGATCTGTTGAGAAATCTCCCGGGCACGAAATGACAACGGCCGTCGAATAATCAGCTCAATGCTGTAGAAAAGGATATGGCCACCATCCAGAATCGGAATCGGCAACAGGTTCAAAATTCCCAGCTGAATTGAGATAAAGGCCAGAACGGAAAGGATGGCGGAAAGATCGGTCTGGGCCGCCTGTCCGGCAACCTGAACAACGGTAATCGGACCGCCGATATTCTTGGCCGAGACACTGCCGGTAAAAGTTTTTGTACAAAGATGACCGTCAGTTCGATCAACTCCCAGGTTCTCTTGGCCCCCTGGCGGAAAGATTCCAGCAGACCATAGGTCACCTCTGTACTCTCCTGCTGAGGAGCAATCCCGATCAAATAAGCTCCCCCCTCTTCTCGTTGTTGGGGGTTAATTCTACCGTCAGAGAATCACCAGAACGATCAATCAAAACCGGTACGGTCTGATCTTTTACAATTTGAATGACTTTGCGCAAATCATACCAGGATGAAATTTCATGATCGGCAATCCTGAGAATTTTATCACCGGCGACAATTCCTGCTTTGGCGGCAGGCATATCGTCAGCCAATCCCCCGATCACCGCCTCCTGACGCGGTAACAATCCCAGCGCCTGCATCCCTTCGAGACTATCGTTGTCTGACGGGATCGACAGCTGTTGTTTTGTACCATCACGCATCACGTCAAAAATGAGGGCATTCCCTGCCTGACCAACAAACGCTTTATTGGCAGAGTTCCAGCTTTCGATTTTTTCAAGGTTGACGCCGACGACACAATCGTCCGCTTCAAAACCGGCTTCAGCAGCGTTGGAACCCTCAACCACATAGCCGATACAGGCAGGCTGATCAAGATAGGTCGGCATTTCCACGCCGGCCATAAATGATATCGGCAGAATCAAAAACGGCAAAATCAGATTCATCAGAGGACCGGCGGAAACAATGGCCAGCCTCTGAGCAACCGATTTGTTGGCAAAAGAGCGTTCCCTTTCCTCTTCAGTCAGTTCCGACGCTTCACCTTCTTCTCCCCCCCCTTCGCCGAGCATCTGTACATATCCCCCCAATGGATCGCACAGACTGATAGGTCGTTTCTCCCCTCTGCCGAGCAACCAGCTTGGGACCGAACCCGAGAGAGAACTTCAGAACCTTGACACCACACATTTTGGCGACAAGAAAAATGCCCAAGCTCATGAATAAAAACCAGAGCTCCGAGCATCAGAATTCCTGCTATGATTGTTGTCATTTTATTCCTCCAGCGATCAGTTCCTGTGCCTGCTTCCTGCTCCACAGGTCAGCATGCAGTACCTGATCGATTGTTGTCACATCAAAGGATTGATGTAGGGACACTACTTCTTCAATCAGCCTGGGAATCCCCAGGAAGCTGATTTTACGATTCAAGAACGCTTCAACAGCGATCTCGTTGGCTGCATTCATTACAGCGGGGACAGATCCACCTGCGGCAAAAGCTTCATAAGCGATGCGCAGACAGGGAAAACGATTTTCATCAGGTTCGGAAAATGTCAACCCGCCCAGCTGACACAGATCCAGCGGCACCTGTTTCAGGGCGATCCTCTCAGGCCACGAAAGTGCGTAGGCGATCGGTGTTTTCATATCGGGAATCCCCAACTGGGCGATCACAGCGCCATCCTGATATTCAACCAGCGAGTGAACAATACTCTCAGGGTGGACATGTACCGAAATCATATCAGCAGGGACGTTGAAGAGCCAACAGGCTTCGATAATTTCCAGCCCCTTATTCATCATTGTCGCTGAATCAATCGATATTTTACGTCCCATTTCCCAGTTGGGGTGAGCCAGCGCATTCTCAGGAGTGATCGTCTCGAAGCGGGACAACGGATATTGGCGAAAAGGGCCGCCCGATGCCGTCAGGATCAGGCGTCTGACATCGCTTTCACGATGCCCCTGCAGAGATTGAAAAATAGCGGAATGCTCACTGTCGACCGGGATAATACGCACCTGTCGACGGGCGGCTTCTTCCATAATCAGCCCGCCGGCCATAACCAGGGTTTCCTTGTTGGCCAGGGCGATATCTTTTCCCGCCTTAATAGCTGCCATGGTTGGGATCATCCCCGCAGCACCGACGACGGCAGCGACCACCATATCGCACTGCGCAACAGTGGCACAACGAATCAGCCCCTCAACACCATAACAGATTTCGACTGCGTCTTCTTGCAGAGACTGTTTCAGCCTCTCTGCGTCTTCCTCCGTCTGTACAGAGACGATCCGGGGGTGAAAGGTTCAATCTGCTTGAGCAATAGATCGATATTACGCCCGGCACTCAATCCGACAATCTGAAAATCTTCTGGGAAATCAGCAACGATCTCAAGCGTACTGACACCGATCGATCCGGTCGATCCCAGCACCGTCAGTTTTTCATGAATGACTTACCCTCCATACCCGTATCTGGCAATATAAAAAACCAGTGGGAAGGCAAACAGCAAACTATCAAGCCGATCCAACATTCCTCCATGGCCAGGAATGATAGTTCCGGAATCCTTGACTCCGCATGACCTTTTCAACAAGGACTCAAACAGATCACCAAGTTGTCCGGCACTGCCCAGCAACAGACCGATCAGTAAACCGTCGACACTACCGATAAACGGCATAAAGCTGAATTTAACCAGGTAAACAGCAAGAACAGACCCTGCCAGTCCACCGACAGCCCCCTCGATACTCTTGTTCGGGCTGACCGCTTCATAGAGTTTCGACGACCAAACCTGCGGCCGACAAAATATGCACAGCTGTCGCAACTCATGATGACAATCAGGGTCAGAAAGATCCAGTGCTGACCATGGTCGAGCAAACGTAAAGGGACGAGGTGTCCGAGAAGCAATGGCAGGTAAAATAAACCGAAAAGAAGCCAACCGAGCTGAAAATGAAGATGTTCGAGCGTCTTGAAACGAAATAAGAACAGCAGCGCCAGCAGGAGAAAACCTGAGGTGAGAAAAAAGGCGAACAGACCTGGAGGACCATAGATCAACAATGGCACACCTGCAGTGCCGTAAAGGGCAGTGATCAGCCGCTCTAACCGGTATGAATCGCCGAGTCCCATCCGGCCGAATTCCACTAGAGCCAACAACAGAACAAGTGAAACAAAGGCAGTAAATACGACAGAACCGGCATAGCCGATCAGAAGAATCAGCAGAGGCAGAGCTACGGCTGCAGTAATAATGCGCTGTTTAATATCGACTCTCCTTTAACGCCTGTGGACCAGTTGATCGTCAGTCAAACCGAAGCGACGCTTGCGACAGGCAAAATCGTCGATCGCCTTCTGCATTTCTTCTGCATCAAAATCGGGCCAGAGTACATCAGAAAAATAGAGTTCGGAGTAGGCCGCCTGCCAGAGAAAAAAATTACTGATCCTCATCTCACCGCTGGTTCGAATCAGAAGGTCCGGCTCAGGAATACCTCTGGTGTCCAGACAGGAAGCGAAGTAACTGTTGTCAATCTGCTCCACCAGGAGAGTTCCTTCTGCAACCTGCCGCGCAATATCCCTGGTGGCACGCATGATCTCGTCGCGACCGCCGTAAGAGAGGGCAAGGACCAGGGTCAGCTTGCTCCCGTGAGCCGTCTCCTGTTCGGCCTCAGCCAATGCGCTTTGCACTGACTCGGACATCCGGGTTATGTCGCCAATAACGCGCAACCTGATTCCACCATCCAGCATCCTTTCCCGCTGGGATGCCAAAAACTGCAGCAGCAGTCCCATCAGGGCATCAATTTCATCACGTGGCCGTCCCCAGTTTTCGGAGCTGAAGGCAAAAAGACTTAAAAAGCGGATATCGCGTTTTATGCATTCATCGACAATACGCGTAACAGTCTCAACACCCTGCTGGTGTCCAGCAATTCGAGGCAACCCCCTCTGCTTCGCCCAACGGCCATTCCCATCCATAATGATCGCCAGGTGGTCCAGCGGTGGAGTCTCTTTCAAATTATTACTATCAACCATAGATCAACTCAAACTTATTAATAATAACGAAAATAACATGGAACAAAGCGTCCGGCAACAACCGGCCAAAAACAACCTAAAAAACAAAATAGGGCGTTAAAAACGCCCTATTTTCAATGGTCTTTCAATCAATCCCGATCAGTCAACAATAGCATTTACCGGGCAGGAATCAACACAGGCGCGACACTCCGTGCACTCGTCTGTGATTGCGTAGATCTCGCCAGACTCGACAATTGCTCCAAGGGGGCAAGCATCAACACAGGTTCCACAACCGATACATTCTTCATTGATTTTCAGGGCCATGATTACTCCTTTTCGAGAGAAGAACAGCAAGTCCGATCAGACTTCCATGACTTCCTGTTCTTTGTTCTCCACCACACTATCTATCGTAGCGACGAACTCATCGGTTAATTGCTGGACATCTTTTTCACTGCGCTTGAGATCATCTTCAGTGATTTCTTTTTCTTTTTCCAGCATTTTTAAATTTTCATTAGCATCCCGCCGGGCATTGCGAACAGAAATCTTGGCATCCTCGGCCATCCGCTTGATGATCTTAACCATATCACGCCGACGTTCTTCGGTCAGGGCAGGAACCGGCAAGCGAATCAACTGGCCGTCCGATGACGGTGTCAGCCCGATATCCGCCTTAAAAAGAGCCTTTTCAATTTCAGGGATCAGATTTTTTTCCCATGGCTGTACGGTAATCAAACGCGCTTCCGGAGTCGACAGGGTCGCAACCTGGCTCAGAGGGGTCGGCATTCCGTAGTACTCGACCATAACATCATCCAGCAATGAGGTGCTGGCACGTCCGGTACGAACCTTGGACATCTCTTTTCTAAGTGCTTTGACCGCTTTTTCCATGGCCGTCTTGGCTTCGCTTAAACCTCATCAACCATTTACAGTACCTCCTTTCACAATTGTCCCGATCTGCTCACCGGTCACAACCTTTTTAATGTTGCCGCGCTCGGTCATATCGAAAATAATCATCGGCAGGTTGTTGTCCATACAGAGAGAAGTCGCTGTTGCATCCATCACCTGCAAACCCTGCTGCAACACCTCAAGGTAAGTCAGCTTCGGCAGTTTCACAGCATTACTGTCTTTTTTGGGATCAGCTGAATAAACTCCGTCGACCTTGGTCGCCTTAATAATCACTTCAGCGTTGATCTCCATTGCTCTGAGACTGGCAGCCGTGTCTGTTGTGAAGTAAGGGTTACCCGTACCGGCACTGAAAATAACAACCCGACCTTTTTCGAGGTGGCGGACCGCCCGTCTGCGAATATAGGGCTCTGCAATCTGCTGCATTTCAATAGCAGACTGAACTCTGGTATCGACGTCCTGCTTTTCCAGGGCATCCTGCATCGCCAGACTGTTCATGACGGTTGCGAGCATCCCCATATAATCAGCGCTGGCACGATCCATCCCTTTGGATGAGGCAGCCAGGCCGCGAAAGATGTTCCCGCCACCGATAACCAAGGCAACTTCAACACCAAGTTCAACAACTTCTTTTATTTCAGCAGCAATCCCTGTAATAACAGCGGGATCGATACCGTATCCCTGATCACCAGCCAGAGCTTCACCGCTCAATTTCAGTAATATACGTCGATATTTGATCGTGTCCACAGCGACTCCCGCCTTAGCTCTGTCAATATTCTGGGTGGTGAACAAAAGTCCACCACCCAGTTATTATCCTGAAGCTACAGTTATGAATTACTTGCTCAAAGCTGCGACTTCTGCAGCAAAATCATCTTCACGCTTTTCGATACCTTCACCAAGTTGGAAACGGACAAAGCTGTTCAGCTTGATTTCAGTGCCCAGCTCTTTTGCCAGAGCTTCAACGATCTTACCGACTTTCTGGTCGGGATCAATAACGAAAGCCTGCTCGAGCAGACAAACTTCACCGAAGTATTTGTTGATTTGCCCCATAATGATTTTTTCAACAATATTCTCAGGCTTACCGCTGTCAAGAGCCTTGACGCGCATGATTTCTTTTTCTTTTTCAACAACATCGGCCGGAACCGCGTCACGGTTGAGGTACTGCGGAGCAGCCGCAGCAACGTGCATCGCAATCTGTTTGCCGAGTTCAACAACCCGCTCGTCAGTTGCCTCAGTCTGCAACTCGACCAGAACGCCGATCTTACCAGCACCGTGAACATAAGAAGCAACGACACCCTGACCAGCGTCAACACGCTGCAGGCGACGCAGGGTCATGTTCTCACCGATGGTCGCAATCTGATGGGTCAGCTCTTCGGCCACGGTCCTGCCGCTGCCGGGATAGTCAAGAGCTTTGAGGGCTTCAACGTCCGCCACATCATTGGCCAGAACAATGGCTTTCACACCGTTGACGAAAGCCTGAAAAGCTTCGTTTTTGGCCACGAAATCGGTTTCGGCATTAACTTCGACCAGAGCACCGACAGAACCTTCGGAAGCAGCGGCAACTGAACCTTCAGCAGCAACCCGACCCGATTTCTTGGCTGCTGCAGAAAGACCCTTCTTGCGCAAAAAGTCGACCGCCTCTTCCATGTTGCCACCTGTTTCGGTTAAGGCTTTTTTACAATCCATCATGCCTGCCCCGGTTTTTTCCTTAGTTCAGAGACCATCGCAGCTGTAATACTCACGTTCTTCCTCCATAAAATTTTCTAAGGCAGGGAGCTAGCCCTGCGCGATTAACTGACTAAACAAACGGCCGGGACGTTAGCCCGGCCGCAGGCCTTTTATCTCTATTTAAATTACTTACAATATGTGCTTAAAAAAACTATTCGGCAGGTTGCTCTGTCGCTGCGGGAGCCTCAGGAGCTTCAACAACTGGCGCCGGAGCAGCTTCTACAACCGGCTCATCTTTGCCTTCAGCTTCCGTCTGTTTAGCATCTTTACGCTGTTGTGCGCCTTCGACACAAGCTTCGGCCATGCGCGTAGCAAACAGACGGATTGCGCGGATCGCGTCATCGTTACCAGGAATGATATAATCGATATTGTCCGGATCACAGTTGGTATCGACAACAGCAACGACCGGAATCCCCAGCTTATTGGCTTCTTTAACAGCAATGGCTTCTTTGTTTGGATCGATAACGAAGACAGCACCAGGAAGTTTGGTCATGTTCTTGATGCCACCAAGGTTCTTTTCCAACTTCTCACGCTCACGCTCAAGTTGGAGAGCCTCTTTCTTGGTGTACTGCTCGATGGTCCCGTCAGTCGCCATGGCTTCGATCTTCTTCAGACGATCGATACTGGCTTTGATGGTCGTGAAATTGGTCAGCATACCGCCGAGCCAGCGGTTATTGACAAAATACTGGTCAGCTCTCAAGGACTCTTCTTTGATCGCATCCTGAGCCTGCTTCTTGGTCCCGACAAAAAGAACCTTTTCACCGCTGGCAACAGTATCCTGAATAAACTGGTAAGCCGTTTTGAAATAGCGAACGGTTTTCTGCAGGTCGACGATGTAGATACCGTTACGGGCACCGAAAATATAGGGCTTCATTTTCGGGTTCCAGCGCTTGGTCTGGTGACCAAAGTGCACACCGGCTTCGAGCATTTGTTTCATTGAGATTTGTGCCATGTTTCTGTTCTCCCTTTTTACGTGGTTTCAGTCCTCCGCCACGGTCCTGTTCAACAGGCCTCAATCACCTGATTGAGAACCAACCTGTTCGAATCCCGTGACGTGTGTATTGGTTAACTGCGGATATATAACACCAGTCAGCCTGATCAGGCAAGTAAAAAGCTGTGCCTTTGAGCAGACTCCAGACCATGTTCACAACCGGCTGAAATTATAAAAAAAGCGTTGCATGCTAGTTTACAGGACCGTTTCGCTGTACTAACATGCGCAACCATGTCGACATCCCGAATTCATAAATACATCCTCAGTGAGATCATCACGCCTACGGTCATCAGTCTGTTGATTTTCACTTTTGTTCTGCTCATGGGCCGCATCCCCAGGGTGATGGAACTTGTCATCAGCAAAGGCGTTCCTGCGCAAGAAATTGTTATGCTGTTCGCCTATCTCATGCCGAGCTTTTCAGCATCACCGTTCCGCTGTCTTTTCTACTCGGTATACTACTGGCCTTCGGCCGCCTTTCGGCCGACAGTGAATTTATCGCTCTGAAAGCTTCGGGGGTCAGCCTCTATAACCTGCTCAAACCCGTTCTGGCACTCGCGATCCTGTTCACCCTTCTGACCGGCTGGATGACCATGTTTATTGTCCCGGCCAGCAAATCGGCATTCAGAGGAAAACTGTTTGATATTGCCTCAAGTAACCTGAGCATCAACATCAAACCAGGTGTTTTCAGCGATCAGTTTGACGGTATTGTGCTCTATACTCGCGGAGTCAATGAGCAGAGGGGAATCATGCAGGATATGTTCATCTCAGATGAACGCAGTGATGTCACCCCTTCCACCATTACGGCCAAGCAGGGGAGGTTCATCCCCGATCCGGAGCAACTCAGGCTAACCCTGCGCTTGAGTGATGGGAGCATCCACCGTCAACCCAGGAGTCAGACAGAAACAACCTATCAGACGATCAAGTTCACTTCATACGACATCAATATCGACACCGGCGCCGCGTTCAGCAGCAACAAGAAAAAGGTTAAGCGCAGCGAGCTCCCCTGGTCAACCCTCAACCGGACAATAGAGGAGATGAGCGACGACAGGCGCCGTGACAGCTTCGAGGCGGAAAAACACAAACGGGTGGTTATCGCCTTTGCGCCACTGGTCCTCATTCTGGTCGGCATTCCTCTGGGTCTGCAGTCGCAACGCTCGGGCAAAGGTGCCGGTTTTGCCCTGGCACTCGTTGTTTTCCTGGTCTACTACGTTCTGCTCAGTTTTGCTGGAACGATCGCCGAAAAGGGGCTGATTCCCAGTGCCGTCATCCTGTGGCTTCCCAACATCTTCTTCCTGATCGGCGGAGGATACTTTCTCCATCGAACAGCGATTGAAAAACCGCTGCAGGCACTCAATCTTCCCCAGCGACTCTGGGCTCGATGGGTTAAACGGTCGAAAGGGACAGGTGGCAAACGATGAAAATTATAACCTGCTACCTGTTACGTTATTTTGCCCGGATGCTGGCGCTTTGCTCGGCAGCATTTATCGGCATCTACCTGCTGATCGATTTTTTCGAAAAGGTTGAAGACTTCATTGACCACGGCGCAGGCCTGTGGGACTACCTGAACTACCTGTTCAACAGCATACCGTTTATCTTTTCACAGATTCTGCCCCTGGCAATCCTGACGGCTGTGGTTTTGACGCTGGGAGGACTGGGGCGCACAAACGAAGTCACCGCCATGCGCGCCTGCGGTATCAGCCTGTGGAAAATCGTACAACCTTTCATGGCACTGGCACTGATCCTCTCCTTCACCCTGCTGTTGCTCAACGAATTCGTTGTCCCCTGGAATACAAAACAGCTCAACAATTTGCTGGAAGTCAAATTAAAGGGGAAGCAACAGACGCAGCTGACTCGGCAGGAAATCTGGTACAGACAGGACAACCAGATCGTCAATATCGCCCTGGCCAATCCTCAGGAGAAGAGCCTGCAAGGGATTACCATTTTCACCTTTGATGATCAGCAGCGTCTGATAAAGCGCGAAGACGCCCAAAAGGCTGTCTACACGACCGATGAGTCATGGACTGCCGACAAGATTCTTGTCAGGACATTCAACCCCATCAGTGGAGATCTGGAAAAATCGACCACCCTGACGGACCGGAAACTGCCTATTGAACGCAAACCGGACGATTTTACTGGACGTAAAGAGCTGAACAACGAACTGGGCTTCAGAAAACTGGCCGATCTGGTAACCAAGCTTGAACAGGAAGGTTATGACGCCACCCATCAGCGCGTGGACATGCACACCAGAATCGCTGCGCCATTTACCTGCCTTATTATGGGCTTTCTGGGCGTCCCTTTCGCCCTGCAAAGAGGTCGTGACAGCAATATTGCTCTGGGTATCGGCCTAAGCTCGGTATTGGTATCACCTATTTTATTATTCAGTCTCTGGTTACGGCATTCGGCTATTCGAGCGCCCTGCCCCCAATCTTCGCTGCCTGGACAGCCAACGCCATATTCCTGATGATGGGAGTATGGTTACTGCTGAATGTAAAGGAATAAACGCGAGGCGATATTTTCCAGCACTCAGGGCACAGCTTCCCCCTGTGAAAACGGCTGGTGTTATCTGACCGACTCTGTCAGCTGATGTCTGCAATTTTAAGTATTTTACCATCGCCAAACTCAAAATCAGTGCGTCCCTCCAATCTGAGAGTCTCCCCTCTCCTCAACCCGTTCGGAAGATCGACCGCCAGGACACCGATAAAACTGATTTCGACTTCCGCCTGATCTGCAGCAGCCTTGAAACTGATCACGGTCTGTTGGCGGCTCGAAAAAGAGCCCTGGATCGCAGAGCTAATTCACGAAACTGATCAATTCCGTCCGATTCGTCTGTCACAACGCTGTTGGTAATATTTAAAAAAGCGATGTCCCGGTGTAATTGCGCAATCATACCATCGATATCACACCGGTTATATGCGTCGATATAACGATCAACCAATTCCCTTTTCACCTGTTCCGTCATGCTAAAAACCTTCCTGAAATCAGCAGCACAATTAAACATCAATAAAACCTTCAAGAGACTGAACAGCCTGTCCTGAAACGAAGACCCGCCCTGCCTCGACTCTGTAGCGCAAAACGCCACCACGCTTCGAGGCCTGATAGGCATACAGACTGGGTTTACCCGGTTTTCCCGCCCAATAGGGTGCGAGACCGGTGTGAATTGAACCTGTGACGGGGTTTTCTTCCCCGCCGTTGGCAGGCCAGAAATATCTGGAAATAAAATCATACTCCCGAAATCTCGCGGTCACAACCACATCGTAGGGAGCAAGGCGTTTAAGGCACACCTTGTCCTGAACAACATTGAGAATATCTTCCTCATTAGCATAGATGACAAAATAAGCAAAAACGACCTCTCGACGGAGCAGGAAACGCAACAGGGCCGGCTTTCCCTGATTGGAAAACCGGCCCTGTCTTTAGCAACACTTAAAGAATAACGCAACCGATAAACACTTACTTGATTGCAGCATTAACCCATGCAGGAATTTCACCGATAGTGACATCAAATGCCGGCAGCACCAGCAGATATGTGAACAGCACGACAAGAACAATGCCAGCCAACATTCAAGCCGAGTCCGCTTCTGGCCATCTGCGGGATAGTGACATAGCCTGAACCGAAAACGATCGCATTGGGCGGCGTCGCAACCGGCAGCATAAAAGCACATGAAGCAGCAACCGCAGCCGGAACAATCAAAAGCAGCGGACTCTGACCAAGGCCGATAGCTACGGCAGAGAGAATCGGCATCACCATCGCCGAGGTTGCAGTATTCGAAGTCAACTCCGTGAGGAAAATAATCAATGTGGTGACCGCGATAATCAATAACAGCACCGGAGCGTTCTCCAACAACCGAACCTGCAAGCCAAGCCACTCGGCCAGACCTGAAGCCTTAAAGCCTCCAGCCATAGCCAGCCCTCCGCCAAACAGGATCAATACCCCCCAGGGCATCTTGGAAGCCCAGTGCCAGTCCATAACAAACTGATTCCGCTTAAGGTTAATAGGAATCAGGAAAAGCACTAAAGCTCCTGCCATGGCAATAGCGGCATCGGTGATCAGTTTGGGGTCGGCAAACATAAAACCGATCTGCTTACGGAAGATCCATCCCAGTGCCGTCGCAGCAAAGACCAGTGCAGTCCAACGCTCTCCAGCGCTCATCGGCCCCATTTCACGCAGTTCTTCGTTGATCAACTCACGGCCGCCCGGCACCTTCTTCAACTTCATGGGATTAGCGAATTTAATCAACCATATCCAGCACATGGGCAACATGACAAGAACCAGAGGGACCCCGACTTTCATCCAGTCTACAAAGGAAATTTCAAAATCGTAAGTTTTCTGCAGGTAGCCGGCAAGAACGGTATTAGGCGGTGTTCCGATCAATGTTGCCACACCACCGATCGAAGCAGCATAAGCGATACCAAGCATCAGATTGAGACCGAAAGAGAATTTTTCTGGCGAGAAATCGATCTCCTTGTCAAGTCCTTCCCGCTTCCCCTCTTCAATGACATGGGCGATGATCGCCAGCCCAATCGGCATCATCATAACAGTTGTCGCCGTATTTGAGACAAAGGCTGAAAGCGCAGCCGTAGCAACCATAAAACCAAAATCAACCGCGCTGGAGAAAAGCCGACCATTTTGACAATATTCATGGCGATCCGACGGTGGAGGTTCCAGCGCTGCATCGCCAGGGCGATAATAAAACCTCCCATGAACAGAAAGATCAGGTGACTTGCGTAAGGGGCAGCCGCCTTCTTGGTATGCATAATTCCCAGAAGCGGAAAAAGCGGGATCGGCAGTAGACTGGTCGCCGGAATCGGAATCGATTCACACATCCACCAGGTCGCCATCAACAAAGCAACGGCTGCCATCTTTTGAGCAACCGGCTCCATCCCACCGGGAGTGGGTATCAACAGCATCAGGACAAACAACAGTGGCCCAAGGACCAGACCGATTTTCTGGCGGTTTGTATAGTCGCGTGGTTCTCCTTCTCCCACACCGCCGGGGGTTGTTTTCAGCCTCTGTGTATGCTCCGCAGGTGCATCCTCCATCTCATCCGCCAGATCCACGTCGCGCTCTGTTATCTTGGCATTAAACAGCAGGTTTTTCCGGGCAATCAAACGCTTCATGCCCTTCGGTGTAACAGCAAACAAGGTTTTGGTATCATCATGCATACTCCAAAGACGACTCCATACATCAGCTATCATCAATCTCCTCCATCCAGTTAAAGAATAGAAATAACAAACGGCGTCCACACCTTGAACGCCCTTCATATAGGCCGCACACTAAGTAGCAAACAAAGTGCCAAACAGAACATTTTTTTAAATATCGAAAAACAGACAAAAAAGATGTTTTATTTCAGCAACATAATCATAAGCAGAGAGAATTGAGATAGGAGAAAAAAGAAGGGGAAGGTCTGAGAGAAAGCGAAACGCCGCCGTCTGTGGCGATTTTTCACCACCAGATAAAAGGGTAGATGCGTTTTTCCTGTCTTGCAGAAAAACGGTGGGCAATCATGCCTAACAGCCCAAAGCGAAGAAAGCCTCCACTGTGGCAGTGGAGGCTTTCTAGGAGACATTCTATGTAATTTTAAGATCAGTAGCGATACGTATCCGGTTTATAAGGTCCGGCAACCGGAACGCCAAGGTACGCTGACTGCTCATCGGTCAGGACAGTCAATTTCGCGCCAAGCTTCTCAAGATGCAAACGGGCGACCTTTTCATCCAGCTGTTTCGGCAGGACGTAAACCTTGTTCTCGTAATCGTCACTCTTCTGAAACAGTTCAATCTGAGCCATAACCTGATTGGTAAAAGAATTGGACATAACAAAGCTGGGATGACCGGTCGCGCAGCCGAGGTTGAGCAAACGCCCCTCAGCAAGCACAATGACGCCATGACCATCCTCGAAGATCCAGCGATCAACTTGCGGCTTGATATTTTCGCATTTGACCGTCTCATCACGCTCCATGGCGATCATCTCGATTTCGTTGTCGAAGTGACCAATATTACCAACGATGGCGTTGTTCTTCATCTGGCGCATATGCTCCAGGGTGATGACATCCCTGTTACCGGTTGTCGTGACATAAACATCGGCATAATCAAGAACGTCTTCAACACGCTTGACTTCATAACCTTCCATCGAAGCCTGAAGAGCACAGATCGGATCAATTTCGGTCACGATAACCCGAGCCCCCTGACCACGCAGAGACTGACAGCAGCCCTTGCCGACATCACCGTAACCACAAACGACAGCCACTTTGCCGGAAAGCATGACATCGGTGGCGCGCATGATTCCATCTACCAGAGAGTGACGGCAGCCGTAGACATTGTCAAATTTTGACTTGGTGACGGAATCGTTAACATTCATGGCCGGGAACAACAGGCTTCCATTTTCCTCCATCTGATAAAGGCGGTGAACACCGGTCGTGGTCTCTTCGTCACCCCTTGATCGCTTCAGCCGTTTAATCCACTTCTGAGCATCAGAGATAATCGACCGCTCCAATTGATTCACCAGCTCGCGCCAATCTTCCGGCTCGGCATCCGAGACATTCGGGATAGCGTCTTTTGACCATTCGTTACCCTTAAGAACAAACATGGTCGCATCACCGCCGTCATCGAGGATCATATTGGGGAACTCACCGTTCGGCCAGGTCAGCGCCTGCTCGGTACACCACCAGTATTCTTTCAGTGTTTCGCCTTTCCAGGCAAAGACTGGAACGCCCAGAGGCTCATCAGCCGTCCCTGTGGGACCAACAGCAACGGCAGCGGCAGCGTGATCCTGAGTCGAAAAAATATTGCAGGAACACCAGCGCACCGTTGCCCCCAGATCGACCAGGGTCTCAATCAAGACAGCTGTCTGAATTGTCATATGCAGCGAACCGGAAATCCGGGCACCCTTTAACGGATACTGACCTTCATATTCCTTGCGCAAAGCCATCAATCCCGGCATTTCTACTTCCGCCAGCCTGATCTCTTTACGGCCCCATTCGGCCAATCCCAGATCCTTAACTTTAAAATCGCTCATATCAGGATGTTCTCCTTATTTGTGTTGGAATGAAGCGCTTTGTTTATCATACCACGCTCGGTACAGACAAGTCTGTTCAGCTTTTTTCACGCCACGCTAAAAAAAATTGAAGCAATCTCAAACCACAAAACGCAGTAGCAAAGTCGCACAGAAGCGACCAACAAAATTGTCGGTTGCTAAATGATAAACCGGCAGCAAGCCGTCAAGCCATTTTGTCTGCCCCTGACCAACCGGCACTCCTGAACGGAAGGCAGAGCGAGCATCAACAGCAAAAAACAGCTGCCAGGCGTGACCACGAACGTAACAACCGCTGGCGGACCAAAGCAGCCACCGCTCAGACAAGGAACGCTGGCGCATTAATTTTCGAATCAGTTCAAAAAAGGCTGCAGTCTCAGAGCACCGGTCTTTGATTGCTGACGATAAACCTGTGGAGCCGCTTCAAAAAAAGCAGTCCAGCCGATAACCCTGAAACACATGATCAAAGCCCCAAGAAGTTGTCTCTGCCACAAACCTTCAACTTCAAATCGTCTGGCCGATGTCGATATTTCCTGTGGCAACAGATGCCACTGAGCAACAGTCCTCAGACGATCTGCAAAATCGGTATCCTCCATCACAGTCAGAGACTCGTCAAAAAACCCGATTTCCCCGATCAGATCCCGATGGAACAGAAACCCCTGATCTCCATGTATTGTCTCCTCAAATCCAAGGCGGGCTTTCCACTCATAATAGTAGTAGGCAGCATGGGACCTATTGTCTCTTCGGCGAAAGGTCAAGGCGAAATGACCGGCGACATGAATACTCGGTAAATCAACCATATAGTCAAGTGCGTCAGACAGGGCGGAAGGATCGTTAAAACGGCTGTCAACATGAAGCAGTAACAACCAGTGACCGCGTGCATGGGCTATGCCCCGATTTAATTGCCTGGCCCGTCCGGCCGGGCTGCGGATAATCCTTAGCGCAGGCCAGATATCCTGTTGTTGCCCAAGCCACTCCAAAGAACCGTCGCTAGAGCCGCCGTCACAGATCAACAGCTCGTAATCGATATCGCTCTGACGCGCAAGATCAGCAAAAAAACCGGGTAATTCCTCACGTTCATTGAGAACGGGAACGATGACACTCAGGCGAGGCGCTGGTGGTTGGTTGATTGGCATAATTTTATCCAAAAAGCGCTTTAAATCGCGCTGTCATATGCTATAAGTAGTGCTGTTTTCTAAAAACTGACGAAATGCCATCAACAGGCACGATAACTTTTTACACCTGACAAGACAAGGGGTTGAACATGAGTGAAATTATTGACGTCTATGCCCGCGAAATTCTCGATTCCCGCGGTAACCCGACGGTCGAAGTCGAAGTGGCTCTGGAAACCGGCGTGCTCGGTCGCGCTGCCGTCCCGAGCGGAGCTTCTACTGGTGAACGTGAAGCACTCGAACTGCGTGACGGCGATAAGAGCCGCTACCTCGGCAAAGGCGTTCTCAAGGCGGTCGACCATGTCAATGAAGTGATTGCGACCGAACTGATCGGCTGGGACGCCAGTGACCAGATTGGCATCGACCGCAGACTGCTGGAACTGGATGGAACCGATTTCAAAAGCAAGCTCGGAGCCAACGCTCTGCTCGGCGTTTCCATGGCCTGCGCCAAAGCCGCCGCTGAAGATGCCGGCCTGCCACTCTACCAGTACATTGGGGGTGCCAACGCCAAGGAACTGCCTCTGCCGATGATGAACATCCTCAACGGCGGCGAGCATGCCGACAACAACGTTGACATCCAGGAATTCATGATCATGCCCGCCGGAGCAGAGAGTTTCAAAGAAGCGCTGCGCATGGGTGCCGAAATCTTCCATGCCCTCAAAAAAGTCCTCAAAGACAAAGGCTATAACACGGCCGTCGGTGACGAAGGTGGTTTTGCTCCGAACCTGTCCAGCAATGAAGAAGCCCTGGAAGTGATCATGGAAGCGATCAAAGCCGCCGGATACACTCCGGGAGACGATGTCCTGCTGGCTCTCGATGTCGCCGCATCGGAGATCTACAACGATGGTAAGTACAACTTTGCCAACGAAGCTCAAGCCCTGAAAACAGCCGAAGAGACCGTGGCTTTTTACGAAGACCTGGTCAACCGCTATCCGATCATCTCCATTGAAGACGGTCTGGCCGAAAATGACTGGGACGGCTGGAAACTGATGACCGACAAGCTGGGCGACAAAATCCAGATTGTTGGTGACGACCTGTTCGTCACCAACACCAAAATCCTGAAAGAAGGGATCGAAAAGGGCATCGCCAACTCGATCCTGATCAAGGTCAACCAGATCGGAACCCTGACCGAAACGCTGGAAGCAATTGAAATGGCTAAACGCGCCGGCTACACCTCGGTGGTCTCCCACCGGTCGGGTGAAACCGAAGACACAACCATCGCCGACCTGGCCGTAGCAACCAACGCCGGTCAGATCAAGACCGGTTCCTTGTGCCGGACCGACCGCGTGTGCAAGTACAATCAACTGCTGCGCATTGAGGACGAACTCGACGACACCGCCGTATTCAGTGGTGCAGACGTCTTCTACAACCTGCGTTAAAGACAGCAACGGAGACAAGATTCTGACGTTCTCCAGCTGAAACGACAAAAAAGAGCCTGCAGCCATCTTGCTGCAGGCTCTTTTTTTCAACTTTTTACTGCATGGTCGATCTCAAACAGGATAAAGCAGGTAGCTGCTCCCCTTTTTCTCACGCCGAATCTGTCCGGCATCATCCATCTCTTTCAGCATCTGCTGCAACTTCTTCCTACTGACATCGGCAAAACCATCATAGAGTTCCGTCTGTTTCATTCCCGGCAGGTTAACGACCGCGGACAACACCTCGTCTTCAAGACTTAAAGCCTCATCTTCAACCGGCTCAGCTTTGGCTGCCAGATTTCCAACTTCTGCCGTAACAACCGGTGGTGGGGCAATCGGCCCAGACCCCTCTTCATCGCGGATCGGCTTTTGCACAGGCGGCGTTTTCACGACATCCTGCCCGGCGCGAATTTCCTTTTCAATTTCTACCATTCGATGGTAGAGAAAGAAACACCCTCCGACAATCAACAACAGAACAACAAACCAGAACATCAACTACCTCCTGTCTTCTCAACATCACGGGTTTATTTCATCAATCGCTCAAACCAGGACCGATGGTCTTTTGTGCCAGTATCTCCAGCTCCTTCTGCCCCAACCAGATACCGCGACAAGCAGGGCACTGATCAAGAGGGATGTCGTGATAGGACGCTTCTTTCAGCAATTCCCCACATTTCGGACAGTGACCAAGGCAGGCTTTGCGGCGTATCTGGTCAATAGCTTCCTGATCTTTTTTATGGAAATAATCCTCTTCCAGAGCTTTTTTTCGTTCGTCCCAGGCGTTGGTCATCAGCACACCTTTCCTCAATCAATATAAGGTTACGGACAAAGCAACTTATCAGCATACCAGAAGGCGGTTTGCGCCTGTTTGATCACAATACAGGGCTACGGGTTAATTATAACCCAAGATCGAGAAGAATCATAATCCCTCTTTGCCCGGCGCATGCAACTGATATTGACCCGCTCCGTAGGCAGCTCCCTTGCCGATATTAAATAAGCTTCCAAGTTGCAGAAGCCAGAGAAGCTCTCCCAGCGTGCTTCCTTTCACTGTCACATCACCAATCACTCCCCCGAGATTCTGCCCTCCATGCATGTGTTGAAGGCGGCGCCAGTCTTTCCAGCGGAGACAATTGCTCACTGTTTCCAGTTGATTCGCATACTGAACAAAAGTTGAGATGTCAGGCGCCAGCTCCACGCCGCCATGATGCGCCAACACACCGGTCACCCGGCGCAGAATAAAGGGAAAGAGATCGGCAAAAGAGGCTTTAAACAAAGGTTTCCCTCGCTGAATCAGACGTGCGGGACTGATCAGGGACAGACGGACACAATCACCGGGACCAGACTGGCGCTCCAGCCACCAGGCCAAATCATTTACAGGTGGAGTCAACGCGATCACAGGCTCCCCTTTCAACCACAACATAGCCTTTTGGCCTTCAGCATTTTCACTTTCAACCGCTTCGACGGTAAAACGCCCCCGGTTGTTAGTAAGACCCTGCGTTCCAAGGGCCTCGAGTAAGGACCAGAAATCCTGCAGCTGATGGATGGCGGTCCCAACCAGAAGGACGGGAAGAACGAGGCGCTGCCGGGCCCGCAAAGAACATGCTCTGATAAGACGGGGAGACAGGACAAGTGCAGGTGCAGGTTCTGCAATTGTTTCACCAGAGCCGGGTCGCTCGGCAGAGCGGGAGTTAATAATCTCTGCAGACCGGATGGGTTAAAATCAGCTTCGGAAGCAGACAACAGCTTGAGAGTCTGAACCAGTTCCCGTCTGAGCTGCAGAAGAGCCAGATCGGGAAGGTCAACAGCTTCATTCAATTCAAGATGAAAATATGCCTGCACATATTCAACCTCACCAAGCTGGTCAGGAAAAGGTGCCTGATAGCCCATATGTCACTCCGTTATTGCCCACCAGGGGAGTATTTTGTTATACCTGCACAAATCGATATTCCTTCCCGGATCATCAGTGCTGCGAACAGAAGCCCGAAGGAAGCAGATTTCACCTACAATCCAGATCGATATTTTTAAACAAAACTACCAGACCCGCTCAACGAATTGGAGAAAAACTGAATGTTTCAGTTCACCCTGTTAAATAAAGATCCCAAAAGCCGTGCTCGTCGCGGTCGCCTGGAAACGCCGCATGGAACAATCGAAACGCCGATCTTCATGCCGGTTGGTACCCATGGGGCTCTCAAAGCAATGACACCGGCACAGGTTAAGGAAACGGAAGCCAGATTATTCTGTCGAACACCTACCACCTGCACCTGAAGCCAGGCGAAGGCCTGGTGAAAAAGGCGGGTGGACTGCACAAATTCATGAATTGGGACAGACCGATCCTGACCGATAGTGGCGGCTTTCAGGTGTTCTCTCTGCCAAAGAAAAGAATCGGCGAGGACGGCGTCCACTTTCGCCACGAGCTGACCGGCGAAGAGATCTTTCTTGGCCCCAAAGAGGCCATGCAGATTGAAAATGATCTCGGTGCAGATATCATCATGGCCTTCGACGAATGTATTCCCTACCCGGCCACCCATGATTACGCGGCCAAATCGATCAAAAAGACGATTCGCTGGGCTGAAAAATGTCTCAAGCACCATGCTCGCGAAGATCAGGCCCTGTTCGGCATCGTCCAGGGCAGTATTTACAATGACTTGCGCAAAGAGTGTGCGCAAATTCTGACCGAAATGGATTTTCCCGGTTACGCCATCGGTGGCGTCAGCGTTGGCGAGGGCTTGGAACTGCTGAAAAAGGTCGTCGACTACACCGAACCCTTCATGCCGGAGAATAAACCACGTTACCTGATGGGTGTCGGTCTGCCGGAAGATATTATGGAATCGATCGAGCGCGGCATCGATATGTTCGATTGTGTCATTCCTACACGTTATGCCCGCAGTGCAACCCTTTTACACGTCGCGGAAAAATCAGGTTGACCAACCGCAATTTCCGGCGTGATTTTTCCCGGTTGACCCATCATGTGACTGCTACTGTTGCCAAAACTTTACCAGAGCCTATATCCATCACCTGTTTAACGCCAACGAGATCCTTTCGGCAACTCTGGCTGCCATTCACAACGTCCGCTTCTATCTGAACATGGTCGCCGATGCCCGTACTGCCATCGAAGCAGGGGACTTCCCGGCGTTCAAAAAAGAATTTCTGGGGGAATATTTTTCCAAGCAGAAATAACTACAATCGGATTCCGAGATCACGCTCACGAATCAACAGTCTGCCAGCAAATCTCCTCGGCTGTTAATGGTCGGGGAGTCAGCTGTAACGGCAGCTCAGGCACTGTTGTTCCTTGGGGCGGCTTTATTTCACGGTACAGGTATGTTCGTTGATCCTGAAGGTCAAACTGTCAACACGATGATCGCAGGTGTCAGCTTGGACTGCCACGGCATTATTGACATAGACCGGTTGGCTGGAGAGTGGATCTGACCACAATCAAACATAAGCTGATGTCGGCCTGAGCGCATGTCCAACAACAATGTCGGCTCGTCGATAAAACCGGCAAAAAAGGTTGGCTCAATTCTACGCAAAGGAAATAGAGGTTTCATAACGCATTAGGCCTCACTGATTCATAAAGCGTACAGCCCCTTAAAGCAAGAAGACAGGCGAAAAATATCCGCCTGTCTCCCATTATTACGTTATGGATGGTGTCATAATACTTAACGCATCATAAAGGCCATTGTCTTTTTCATCCAACCGATCTGCAGCAGCTTCATCATCCATGACTCACCAATCGATTTATTGAGGAAGGACATGCTTGGAAATGAATGCTGCAACAACATGATATCTGCCAGACGAACATTCTTCTGAATTGCCAGCGCCCACTCATTAATCATTTCGGCAGAGCCTTCACCGATTACGGAAGCACCATAGATTTTACCAAACTTGTTGGCGTAGACTCTGACTCCACCTTCAGTGACCTGCTCAGCGATAGCGGCACCATAGTCAACATGTTTTGCTTCCAGTACATCATATTTAATACCGGCAGCTTTGAGCTCTTTCTCACTCATTCCAACGGCAGAAATCTGTGGTTCGGTAAAACTGTCCATGGAACGACATATTTTTTAAAATCTTTTTTGAACGGCCAGGGACGCATGATGTTCAGTAAAGCGATCATGGCCTGATGCATAGCCGCATGAGAAAAAAGAAAATTACTGTTGCAGTCACCAACCGCATAAATATGACCCACGTTTGTCTGCAGATTTGCGTTAACGGGGATCCCCTTCGGAGAATAATTCACTCCAGCTTTTCAAGTTGCAGAGCTTCGAGAACCGGGGTTCTTCCGGCTGCCATCAAAAGCCGCTCAGCCTCAAGGATCTCCCCCTCTTTGGTTGTCAGAATCACCCGGCCATCCTTCTTTTCGATCCTGGTGATCGAGCGATTATTATAGACGTCGATGCCCTCTTTTTTAAAAATCTTCTCCAGCTGCTCACCGGCAAACTGATCAGCAAAAGGCAACAGATGGGGATCCATCTGGACAATCGTCGTTTTACATCCAAGCCTTGAAAAAGCTTGAGCCATTTCGGACCCAATGGCGCCACCGCCTACAATCAACATACTTTCCGGAATCGTTTCCTGGTGGAAAAGATTTTCATTGGTCAGAATGTCATCAACGGTATCGAGCCCCGGTATCGGAGGCATTGCAGGCTTAGTCCCCGTACAGATGAAAATGCGCTTGCCGGTTATTTTGCGCTGACCAACCTGGACGGTGTGAGAATCAACAAAGCTGGCGGCCCCTTCCCCTATGATTTTATCAACCTTGGAAAATTTGACGCCATATTTATGAACATTGATGTAATCGAGTTTTTCCTGAATAGCCGGAAATGGATTTTTGACTTCAGGCTCGCGCATCTCTTCCATCTGAAAACTCGGGAATTTGGTGACAGCATGACGTACTTTTGCCATACGAAGCAAAGCCTTGCTAGGAATGCAGCCGACATTCATGCACTCACCACCAAGCTTGTGCTTCTCAATGGCGCAAACCTTCAGCCCCATTTCCGCTCCCATGGCTGAAATCACCATACCGGCCGGACCAACGCCAATCGTCACAATGTCATAATCATAATTACTCATGATAAGAACCCTCTCAAAGGTGTGTTATCCCCGGCTCGAAAGAGACGGGTTTACTGCTGCAACATACATCTTATTATATATATTGTATTATATATGTAAAGTTCAAACTTCTCATTTAAGTTTAACCAATTGTTTGAGAGATACAACCGTAAAGACGTGATTGAAATGAGCGCTTCCTGCGCTATTGAAAGCCCCTAAGCCTCTAGATATTCAAGTGAAAAAAATCAGGGTTGATATTCTATCCTGGACTCCTGCACTGTTTGGCAGTCAGGACATTTGAAGACGCGGGTGTCATGCCACCAAGGTTCGTCGCCCCAATAAAACTCGTTACCGATACAATCGATATTTTCGACACTATTCAGCTGCTTGGCATCCTGACACTCTGAACAGTAAACCCAGATTTTACCATCAGCACAGGCCTGAAGAAATTCGCCCGGATTTGACATGAGGGGTCCCCTAGGATTTGGAAATATTGGCAGTTTTCCCTTCGGCTCGCAAAGTCTTGACGGAGCGTCCGGAGATCCCCCAACTCTCAGCGTCAACCTCATTGATCGATATTTGCGTCGAAGAGGGATTTTTATTAAGAACTCTGACCATTAAATCGGTAATTCCGTCGATCAATTCAGCTTTCTGTTCAGCTGAAGCTCCTTTAGTTATATTGACCTCTACATATGGCATGGTTGAAATCCTTTCATGTCATCTCAATGCGGTTATTATCGCCAACCACCACTACGATTGCAACAACTATACATATAAAAACGAGAATGGTCGGGACTCTGTAGGCTACAAAGGGAAGTACGTCGCTTGAGAAGAACAAACAAAAAAAAGGCCCCACGTAATACGTGGAGCCTTTTGAACAGACAACGTAAAGACTAAAGCTTAGCGACGTTGCTTGCCTGAGGGCCTTTTTGACCGTCGACAACATCAAAGCTAACGCGCTGACCTTCGGCCAGTGACTTGAATCCGTCACCAGTGATTGCCGAAAAATGCACGAAAACATCAGGGCCGTTATCCTGCTCGATAAAACCAAAACCCTTGGAGTCGTTAAACCATTTTACTGTACCTTCTGCCATTTTTGCTTTCTCCTTGCTAGGTCCCCCTCTTTTTTTTGGGGGAGTTGCTTATTGCAGGTCTCTACCTGCCTAAAGTAAAAAAACCGCTCAACCTATCGGTCTGTGCGGTTCTCCTCTTACTTAAATCAGTAAAAAATCTACACAAACTAAATTTGATCGTAATTACGCTAACACGACCGAGCACTAAAATCAAGGGATTAGAACCGTTCCACCGACTCTTATATGTTATATGCAGTAGAATATCATTTTATTATGACCAGATACAACGTAATTTAAAGAAATTTTGAAATCTTATCTTCTGAATTTGTCTTGATCGTAATGAGAACTATGCGCCAACCGACGTTATCCTTCAATCAAAAGCAACGACAAAACTGCCGGAATAACCTTTTTGAACCAGTTCCCTGACCGCATCTTCTGCCCGCTCCAATGAGCGATAATCACCGACTCTCACGCGGTAGAGAGTACGGCCATTCACAATAACAGATGCGACAGAAGCTTTCCCGTAACTGCGCTTCATGGAGTTGGCCAGTTGCTGGGCATTGGCCGCGACACTGAATGCTCCAATCTGTACAGCAAAACTGCCGCTGTCGTAATTTGCCGGTCCCCGGTAAACAATTTTTCCCTGATCACTCTGCCTGTATCCCAGCGCTTCGAGCTTGACCTGGGCAGTTCCCGACTCAACAATCCCCAGCTGTTTTGCTGCTCCATACGAAAGATCGATGATTCGGCCGGCCACAAAGGGGCCACGGTCATTGATCCTGACGATCAGCTGTCGCCCGCTACCGAGATGCGTCACCCGGACGTAAACCCCCATCGGCAGGGTTTTATGAGCAGCGCTGAGGCCGTACATGTCATAAACTTCGCCATTGCTGGTTTTGCGTCCATGAAACTTCTTACCGTACCAACTGGCGATACCACGTTGCTGAAATCCCTGATGACTTCGCAGCGGATTATACCGTTTTCCATCGACTTCATAGGGTTTCTGCCAGCCGGGGAGCTCGCGCGTCTCAGGGGTATTGAGAACCCTGGAGGTAGGACCGCTACAACTGATCAGGAGCAGGCAAAGAAAAAAACATGACGCAAGCATCATGCTTCGTAGAGAAACGATCATATCAAGCTTGTTTAGGCTCTTCGATTTCAGACATCGCCCTGAAACGCTGATAACGCTGTTCAATCAACCCTTCGGGTGAATATTCTTCAAGCTCCGTCAGATGCTTCAACAGATATTCTTTCAGGGTAGCTGCAGCTAACGCGTGATCCTGATGGGCACCACCCAGAGGTTCCGGCACAACATCATCAATAACGGTTTAAGGCTGTCAACATCCTGCGCGGTTAGTTTAATGCTTCTGCGGCCTGGGCTCCTTTGCTTCCGTCACCCCAGAGAATCGCAGCACACCCCTCCGGAGAAATGACCGCATAAACGGAATACTGCATCATCATGACGCGGTTACCAACGGCAATAGCCAGAGCGCCACCAGACCCTCCTTCGCCAGTCACAGTCACAATCACGGGGACCCTCAGCATCGCCATCTCACGCAAATTACGGGCAATTGCTTCGGCCTGTCCCCGCTCCTCTGCACCGATCCCGGGGAAGGCTCCCGGAGTATCTACAAAAGTAAAAATCGGCAAGCCGAACTGGTCAGCCATCTGCATGACTCTCAGAGCCTTACGGTAGCCTTCCGGGTTGGGCATCCCAAAATTTCTATGGACCTTTTCCTTGGTGTTACGCCCCTTCTGGTGACCAATAACACAGCAGGGCTTGCCATCAATACGGGCAAAGCCACAAACCAGTGCAGGGTCATCACGAAAATTGCGATCTCCGTGAATTTCGTTCCAGTCGGTAAAGATATGATCGATATAATCCAGAGTGTATGGCCTGTTGGCATGGCGCGCCAGCTGAGTCCGCTGCCAACGGGTCAGATTACTGTAAATTTCCCTTTTAAGCTTATCGGCCTTCTTTTCCAGTTTTTTGATGTCGCTGGAAAAGTCGACATTATCGGTGGAATAGTCAAGCAATTCACCAATTTTCGTTTCCAGATCAGCAATCGGTTTTCAAAATCAAGATATTGATTCATTGGATATCTCCCAGCCCGCTGAAGGACTCTATCAGGATATTCATATGTCTTTGTAAATATTCGGACGATTAAAAATGATACAGAATAAAGTGTCACCGCACACAGGTCAAGTATAACCACAATAGTGCAGAGAAACCTGATCTATTCAAAATTCATAACATTATAGCCAAACAGTGCTTCAGCATCTGCCATGGCCTGATCAGAGGCAGCCATTTTCAAAGTTTCGGGCAAGGAGATAACCGTTTCACTACGATTTGGAATCACAATATGTAACTTGACTTCACATTCGCCCCGGTATTGCTGAATAATCCCTTTAAGCTGGCGCATCTGCATCTCACTCAGTCCCGGAGTCGTCAGGCGGACATGAATTGTCCGGGCCATGGTTTCCTTGACATCCTTCAGAAGAATAACCTCTGTGACCAGAATCTTGCATGCTTCCTCACCGACATCAAGCTCACCGCTGATTAACAGCGGATCCTCCCCTTTCAGCAGCTCCATTGAAGCACTATAAACCTCGGGAAAAACAACCAGTTCAACCGAGCCGCTCAAATCTTCCAGAGAGACAAACGCCATGCGATCGCCCTTTTTAGTGATCAACTCCTTCAGCCCCGAGACTATCCCGCAAACGCGGACAGATTCCTTGTCGGTCCGCTCATGCAAGCCGGAAGTATCACAGGTGGCAAAGCGCTTAATCGACTCACTGTATCGAGCAAGAGGATGGCCGGTGACATAAAATCCAAGCGCCTCTTTTTCATGACTTAAGAGGGTTTTTTCATCCCATTCGGCGACATCGGGGAGTTGACCATAGCTGCTCCCCCCGACTGAACGGATCTCACTACTGCCGAACAATGAATCCTGTCCGGATTCCTGTTCTTTCTGCAATCGCTGAGCGATTTCCATGGTGTCTTCAAGACCGGCGAGAAATTGGGCCCTGCGGCCTCCCAGGGTGTCAAAAGCACCACACTTGATCAACGCCTCCACAACTTTTTTATTGACCTTGCGCAAATCGACCCGCTCACAAAAATCCTGCAGCGAATTAAAGGGCTTCTCTTTGCGCACCAATAGGATCGAGTCGAGCGCCGCCGAACCAACCCCCTTGACAGCCCCGAGCCCAAAGCGCATTGCTTCAGCTGAAACTGTGAAAGAGCGAACGGAAGCGTTGATATCCGGCGGCTGAACTTCGATCCCCATCGACCTGACTTCACTGATATTCTTGATGACCTTGTCGGTGTTTTCCATATCCTCGGTCAACAATGCTGCCATGAACTCGACGGGATAATGTGCCTTCAAATAGGCCGTTTGATAAGCGATCAGGGCATAGGCTGCAGAGTGTGATTTGTTGAAACCATAGGCGGCAAACTTTTCCATCAGGTCAAAAACAGCTTCGGCCTTTTTGGGGTTAAGCTTGTTTTCACCTGCCCCTTTCAAGAAAATTTCCTTCTGCTTGGCCATCTCCTCAGGTTTCTTTTTACCCATGGCTCGACGCAGCAAATCTGCACCACCAAGACTGTAATTAGCCAACGTCTGAGCGATGAGCATAACCTGCTCCTGGTAGACGATGACTCCATACGTATCTTTAAGGATCGACTCCAGCTGCGGGAAGTCGTACCTGAACTGTTCTTCACCATGCTTTCGCTTAATAAACGAGTCAACCATGCCTGAACCGAGCGGGCCGGGGCGATAGAGTGCCACCATAGCGATCAGATCTTCAAAACAGCTGGGCTTGAGTTTAACCAGGTATTCCTTCATACCGCTTGATTCAAGCTGAAAGACCCCGGTTGTCTCACCACGGGACAGCAGATCGTAGGTGTCCTTGTCGTCATCATGAACAAGTTTGAGGTCAAAATCTGGATTTTTCCCTTCACGGATCAGGCGGACGGCATTTTCAATGACGGTCAAGGTTTTCAGACCCAGAAAATCAAACTTGACCAGGCCTATTTCCTCGACATACTTCATCGGATACTGGGTAACCTGACCACCCGATTTTGGATCGACATAAAGAGGCAGGTATTCTGATAACTGCTTCGGTGTAACAACAACCCCGGCCGCATGCGTCGAAGCGTGGCGGGTCAACCCTTCAAGGGCCAGTGAAATTTTGACCAGTTCCTTGATTTTTGAATCTTTTTCAATCAGAGCTTTGAGCTGCGGTTCCTGCTCAATGGCCTGCTTCAGGGTAATGCCAAGGATGTTCGGAACCAGTTTGGCAATCTTATCGACCTCGCCGTAAGGAATGTTCAGGGCCCTGCCGACGTCCCTCAAAACACCTTTGGCAAGCATGGTTCCAAAGGTAATTATCTGAGCCACATTAGGGGCACCATACTTATCACGCACATAGTCGATGACTCTCTCACGCCCGTAGATACAGAAATCAACGTCGATATCAGGCATGGAAATCCGTTCCGGATTGAGGAACCGTTCGAACAGCAGGTTGTAAGGCATCGGATCGATATCGGTAATCCGGATGGCAAAAGCAACCAGACTGCCGGCCGCTGAACCCCGGCCCGGCCCAACAGGAATATCATGGTCTTTACCCCAGTTGATAAAATCGGCAACGATCAGAAAGTATCCGGGGAACCCCATCTGCTTGATACAGTCAAGCTCCTCTTCGAGGCGAGCGCGATAAAGCTTGACATCCTCGTCGCTCAGCTCCCGCAGCTTGCGGATTTCATCCAGACGCTCCTCAAGTCCAGCGCGACTCTGTTCCGCCAGGACTTCATCCAGGGTCTGGGTTTCCGGTTTTTCATACTGGGGAAAGTGGTAAGTGTTGAAGTCAAGTTCAAGGTTGCAACGTTCGGCAATCCTGATGGTATTGGTCAACGCTTCAGTTTGCTGCGGAAACAGACTGGCCATTTCTGCCGCTGATTTGACATAGAATTCGTCATTGGAAAAACGCATCCTGTTCGGATCATCCATGGTCTTGCCCGTCTGAATACAAAGCAGGACTTCATGGGCGAAAGCATCTTCTTTAGACAGGTAGTGACAATCGTTGGTTGCCACAAGTGGAAGCTTCAGCTCATCAGAGAGAGTGAGCAAGCCGGCATTGGCTTTGGCCTGTTCGGGCAGATAATTTTCCTGCAGCTCAAGAAAAAACCGGTTGTCATCGAAGATGTTCATCATCTGAGTTGCGCGACTCAAAGCTTCTTCGGGCTGATTGAGGTTGAACAACGTCGGCAATTCGCCCCCAAGACAGGCAGACAGGGCGATCAGCCCCTCATTGCGCTGCGCCAGGAGATCCCAGTCGATACGGGGCTTGTAATAAAATCCTTCACGGTAACCAAGGGAAATCAAATGACAAAGATTCTGGTAACCGGTATGGTTCATACATAACAGTACCAGATGGTATGAGGCCTCTGAAGATCCACGGGCGTTTCCCTTGGTAAAGCGCGATCCCGGGGCAACATAAACCTCGCAGCCCACAATCGGCTTAACCCCTGCTTTCATTGCCTTGGTATAAACTCGGCCGCTCCGAACATATTGCCGTGGTCGGTGACTGCGACGGCCGGCATTTTAAATTCTTTGACTCTTGTAATCAGTTCATCGAGCTTGATGGCACCGTCAAGTAAACTATACTGACTATGCAGATGAAGGTGAACAAAATCAGAGTGTTCCATAACTTGAGCCGTTCCTAATAAAAAAAGCTAAAAAGCCCTGAAATCAAGACTTTAAATCGATTAAAAGAAAAGAAAATCTGAGGTAAAGATGGTTCTACGGGCAGATTTTTGATAGGCCGAAAGTAACATTCAGAACAAATTTTGGTCAAGAAACTAGAGCGGATCAACACAAAAACTTTCAACATCTTGATCAAGCTGAAAAAAAGAGCTGCCCTCTTTTATTCCAGCTCAACTTGCGGTATTTTTCATGAGTTAAATTGCTTTATAAACCCGCTACAGGGTCAACAAAAGGATAATAGATATGCGCATAGAGTCAGATCTTAAACTCGGTTTCAAAGATGTCCTCATACGTCCCAAACGTTCAACCCTTAAAAGTCGGGCTCAAGTTAATCTGGAACGCAGCTATACGTTTCTACACAGCAAAAAGACTTGGAAAGGGATTCCGATCATAGCCGCCAACATGGATACCGTGGGGACCTTCGAGCTGGCCGAAGTTCTGGCCGACTTTGGACTGTTGACAGCCGTCCATAAGCACTACTCGCTGGCACAGTGGGCCGCGTTTCTTAAGGGTCGGGACGCCGGAATCTACCAGCACATCATGGTCAGCACAGGAACCGCAGAAACTGATTTTGAGCTGCTTCAGACAATTATCACCCAGCACCCGAAGCTGGAATTCATCTGTATTGATGTCGCCAACGGATATGCGGAATCATTTGTCGAATTCGTCAGCAAGTGCCGTTCATCTTTTCCGGACAAAACAATTATTGCAGGCAATGTCGTTACCGGCGAAATGGTTGAGGAACTCCTGTTGTCAGGAGCCGACATTGTCAAAGTCGGTATCGGACCGGGATCGGTCTGCACGACCAGGATTAAAACCGGAGTCGGCTACCCTCAGCTTTCGGCTGTTATCGAATGTGCCGATGCCGCCCACGGACTGGGCGGCCGCATTATTTCGGATGGAGCTGCGTCAATGCCGGAGATGTCGCTAAAGCCTTCGGTGGTGGAGCGGACTTTGTTATGCTTGGCGGCATGCTTGCCGGTCACGACGAAAGTGGCGGCCAACTGATAGAGCGCGACAATCAACAATTCAAGCTGTTTTACGGTATGAGCTCTTCGACAGCGATGGAAAAGCATGCCGGAGGAGTCGCCGAATATCGTGCATCCGAGGGCAAAACAGTCGAAGTTCCCTATCGTGGTCCGGTCGCTGAAACGGTTAAAGATATCCTTGGCGGCGTGCGCTCAAGTTGCACCTACGTGGGAGCCTCGGCACTGAAAGAGTTGACGAAAAGAACAACGTTTATCCGTGTTCAGGAGCAGGAGAACAAACGCTTTTCCTGATACGACACGTCACCCCTTGTTAAAGTCTAACAAAGACCTGTTACCGTGCTGGTTAAACATCCATCACCCGGGGACATATCATGGCTAAATGCAGCCCGATTGAGTATCAACTCCATCCATTACGCGATACGCTTTATAACGAACTGCATATCCGTCCGTTTCACAAAATTGAGACCCCGCAGCAGATCACCCACCTGGTGGCCTGCTGTGAGGACCATGCGGAACTGGAGCGATCCTTTGAACTGTTGGAAGAACTCTGCCGCCGCTATGAAGTCAATCAACCGCAATCGGACACAGTTGCTTACCATCAGGATTTTGGTGATTTTGTCATCTACTGGGAACGGCACGTCGAGTTTTATTCTCTAACCATTCTTCAGACGGTCAAACTGTCGCAAAACGCATTTGACTATACTGCGGTCGATCTGCTTCCGGCCGACTGGCTCAGACAGTTGCCGGGACAGATCATCGCCGCCTTCCATCTGGTCATTGATGATCAGCAACTTGATTACAGCCCGGTGTCTCTGAGCCGCTATTTTGAAGGGCATACCGTCATGGTCAGCAATGTCTACGATGGGAAAGCCCAGATTTTTTCGGCATTTAAACTCCACGGAGATGGGCACGGTCGATTCATCATCCGCAATACCGGATTGAATCATTCGCAAATGGGGCAATTGGCCCGGCGTCTGATGGATCTGGAAACCTACCGGCTGTTGGCTCTGATCGCGCTGCCTATCGCCAAAAAGATTGCTCCGCACCTGCTCGATATGGATAAAAAGCTGGCCGATATTCTGACAATCGTGACCACCCCGGATTCAGCCAGAAGCGAACGTGAACTCTTGGAAAAGCTGACCAAAGTTGAAGCTCAACTTGAAACATATCGAGCGGAGACAAACCATCGCTTTTCGGCAACAAAAGCCTACCACCAACTGGTCAAAGACCGGCTCGAGGGGATTCAGGAATCGCATGTTGAAGGCTATCTTTCTGCAGGGGAAATCATCAGCAGACGACTGAATCCGGCTCTGAGAACCTGTGAATCGGTTCAAACCTGGATGGATGACCTGTCCAAGCGGATAGAACGTGCCAGTGACTTGATGAGAACCAGAGTTAATCTCAACCTGCAGGAACAAAACCGTTCCCAGCTGATGGCCATGAACCGTCGCAGCAGATTGCAGTTCCGGCTTCAGGAGACGGTCGAAGGGCTGTCGATTGCAGCCATCAGCTACTATGCCATCGGACTGCTCAGCTATCTGTTCAGTGGTTTGCCGCTGAAGCAATGGGGAATTGACAAGCATGTTCTGCTGGCGGGATCGATTCCGTTCGTACTGTTTTCCATCTGGTATGTGACACGCAGGATTAAACGCCGCCTGATCAAGGATCAGGATGAATAAACGGCGGCATGTCAATCATGGCAACCGCCGCTGTCTCGCGTTCAGCCAAATCAGATATCAGGGAGAGGGGGTGGAACCTGGTCAAAAACAGTGCGAAAGCTCCAATTGATATCAGCTCCTATGCGATTGCCCAGAGAATCCGCCAACTGCCCGTCAATTGTGATCAGATATTCACTGAAGGGCAATAATGCCTGATTGGGGACAAAGGATAGAACCTTCTCTTCACTGTTGAACTCAAGTTGACCAGCAACGGGCCCATTGGGGCCGGATAATTCTATTAATAAATTCCCCAGCAAAGTCTCATCCATCAACTCATCAAGAGTCACGGCAACCTTGACATCGACCGGCGCGTTTCCTCCAATGGCTGGAGTCCGATCTACTATTCTGGGCGCCTGCATATCCCAGACATTCAGATTCTGATCCACCCGTTGTCGATATTGAGCAAGCAGGGCCACATCCAGCCTGGCACTATCGATCTCAGCTATTATGGCACCGGTCAACGCCGTGACATCCACAGCAGAACCAAGATTTCTTTCATCATCCAGGGCCTGTTTAACGGTATGAGACTGAGCCATAATCTGATCGCTCACCATAAATGAGATGAGCCCCTGCTCATTATCAGCGATCTGACCTCCCAGATTGAGGGTGATAGAACGCCGCAACTGGCCCATTAAACGGGCGACAACCTGCGCAGCTTTATGCGTCCGGGCGTTTTCCCGGACCGCATCGGCCGCAAGGCCTGCCGAATCGAGATAATCTCTGAACAGCGAGCCTCCATCGACAATGCCGAGCTTGGTAGCAATCTGCAAAACGGCCTGCTGCTCAGAATAGCTGGGGTTTTTGTCACGTTCAGTTTTTACCAGAGTGGTCAGTGGAGAAATAAACTGCCACCGTCCGGGAACTGATGTGAGCAAGTAACCGTCAGTGACCGGATTCCCACTATCTTCATCAACAGTCTGCCCGGCAATGACTTCAGCAACAACCGGGTAGAGTTCTCCTTCACCCGGGTTGACGGCCAGCGAGTAACGTCCTCCCGCCTCCGACTGTGCCGATGGTTCACCATTGTCATAAAAGCGGTTGTCATTGCGATCCAGAAAGACGCGAGCTCCGCGCAGATAGCCATCCGCAACAACTCCAGACAGGGTTGTTACCGTGCTGTCACCACCATCCTCAGCCGCTTTACTGTCGCTTGAGGAACTACTTCCACCGCCACCTCCACCACAGGCGGCAACAGTCGCGGACAGAAAAAGGAAAAGGATATATTTGATCAACATATTGATTGTTCTATTCATTCTGCTCTCCTCTTTATTTCAACGGCCTGGGGATCAGTATTGACATATCCTGATCACCAGGACTGACATAAATCCAGTAGCCGATCCAGGGAATCAATACTGCGGGTTGGTCCCAGCAGCGTTAAAAAATTCATTATCTCTGCCCCAGTCCTCCCCTTTGTAGGTATAGATAACATCAACGACCAAGCTGGCCTCGACAGCCTCCAGCCATTGAAGAGGAGCGTCACTGCCACGGCGGATGGCAATGTCCCTCAAAGAAACATTACCGCCATAAGGGTTGCTGATCAGGTTCCAGCCCTGCTTGAGTCGCATCTGGTATATCGTGTCACTGAGTTCACCGTAATGACTGCGGTCTGGAAGAGTTCCCCCCGATGTCTTTTTGAGAACGTAGCCTTCGCCATTGGAGACAGGAGCACCAGAATCAGCCAGCTTGTAAGAACCGTTCGGCCCGGCCTCAGGCTCCCAGCGATAAACGTTCTTTTGACTGAATGCTTCGCTGGAATCAAGTGCGTGAGCATTAATATCAACAGCCATCCCGAGAATGTTTCTGCCGTTAAGTAATTCAACCACAGGACCATTGAACTCACCACTGGCTGGATAACGCCACAGTTCGTTTGCTGCCGGATCTTCAACAACAAAATGGAAACGATGAACGAAGGCAGGCCCCAGGCGGGTGACGAAACCGTAGTCTGCTCCACTGGCGATGGCTCCGTCAGAGAGCTCCATCAGATACTTATAACCGTTCAGAACCAGGTAAACGTTACGTTGGTCGGCCTGAGCATTGTCACGCAGAACGACATGAAAGCGATAATCCAGAGACAGCTTCGGTTTGCCGTCAACCAGATTGTTACCGTCGTCACCGCCATCAACCCGATCGACACCGACCAGACCGGACGCCAGAGGGTCAGAGCTCAAACCGGCAGGAATCGGTGTAAAAACAGCTTCTACCGTATGGTGTGAACCGACATTCTTGAATTCATAATTTCCAACCAGGCCGACAGAGACACTATCAACCAGGAGGTCGCTCACATAAAACCCTGTTTTCGGGGTGAGTTCATACTGGAGGGAGCCACCAAACAGGACAGTCGATGTCCCTTCAGGGCTGATATAACCACCTGCTCCGGCAGATGCCGTAATCATCCAGCCAGCCTTATCGGCATCCAGCGGGAACCCGTCACGGACATCCGCGACACCATCATTGTCGTCGTCGTTGTCGCTGTTGTTGCCGATATTATCGCCATCGGTATCCACAGACTCTGAGGCATCATTCGGGAAGGCATCGATATGATCCGGCACACCGTCGCCGTCAGAATCCACCAGAGTATAATCAGCAACGGTAATTGAAAATGGCGCCAGCGCCGAGGTTATTTGTCCATCGCTGACAGAAATCACAATATTGGCAAAAACCCCTGTTTGGGATTCGGTCGGCGTTCCACTGAGTTGTCCACTCGCGGCACTGAACTGTGCCATACCGGTTTATTCGTGATCGTGAAGGTCAGAGGATCACCATCGGGATCACTTGCGACAGGGGTAAACTGTAAGCGGTGGTCGCCATTGCCCGTCAGCAGGAAACCGCTGATAATCGGTCCTCGGTTAGCATTCATGACCGTAATCGCGACGCTTTCGGAATCACTGAACAGAGAATCCGCAACTGTGAACGTTATATTGAAACTGCCTGCCTGAGTATAATCCGGTGTCCAGCTGAAACGCCTTTCCGAGCTGTTGAATATTGCCCCCGCGGGCAAACCGGTCACAGAATAACTGAGCGCATCGCCATTCGGGTCGGTTGCGGAAACAACAAAATCAAGCGTCTCGTTTTCTGCAACACTCTTGTTGCCGATTGTTGCCAGAACCGGCGCTTCGTTACCGTTGGAGACCGTCATTGTTACACGTTCATTGTCCGTCAGCTGGCCGTCACTGACGCCAAACTCCACCTGATAGATCCCGGCCTGGTCATTTCCCGGTATCCAGCTGAAAGAACGGGTTGACGGTGTAAAAACGGCACCATCAGGAAGGCTCGCGGCAGAATAAAGCAATGAATCATTATCAGGATCGGAGGCATTAATAATCAGGTTGAAACTGTCACCCTCAGTCAGAGATTGAGCTCCTATTCCGGAAAGAACCGGAGCCCGGTTGACATTCGTGACATTGATGGTCACAGCTTCCGACGATTCCAGTTGACCGTCACTGACAACAAAGGTCACCGGATAGACCCGGGTATTTTCAGAGGTCTGATAATCAGGCGTCCAACTGAACAACCGCGTTAATGGGTTGAAGGCAGCTCCAGCGGGCAGACCATCAGCACGATAGGTCAGGGCATCTCCATCGGGGTCACTGCCACTGACAGTGAAAGACAACAGGCTTCCCTCTCCCACACTCTGCATGCCGACAACGTTCAGGACAGGGGCTCTGTTCCGGTCCGAGACCGTTATGGCAACCTGCTCGACATCAACCAGGTTGCCATCGCCAACGGTAAAAGACAGATTGTAAGAACCCGCCTGGGTAAAGGTTGGTGTCCAGTTAAACGAACGCGTAGAGCTGTTGAACACGGCTCCCGACGGTAAACCGCTGGCACTGTAGCTCAGGTTGTCACCATCGACATCACCCGCCTGGATGACAAAAGACAAAGTGTCCCCTTCTACGACAGTCTTCGAACCAATGGCATCAAGAACCGGAGCCCGATTGACGTTGCCCACGGCGATTGAAATCTGTTCCGAATCACTGAGCGCCCCATCGCTGACCTTGAAGACAAGCGTGTAATTTCCTGCCTGCGTCGAAGTTGGTGTCCAGCTGAAAGTCCGGCTTGAGGTGTTAAAAACCGCCCCGGAGGGAAGTCCGCTGGCACTGTACACAAGAGCATCGCCATCGGCATCAGAGGCATTGATGATAAAAGACAGTTGGGTCTCCTCATTGACGTTCTTTGCACCGACAGGGTCGAGAACCGGCGCTTGATTGACATTGCGCACAGTGATGGTGAGCTGTTCAGAATCACTTAAACGACCATCACTGACAACGACCGTCAGGGTATAGGTTCCAGCCTGACTATAGCTTGGCCGCCAACTGAACAACCGGGTCGTGGAATTAAAAGTCGCTCCCTGCGGAAGATTGTTGACGCTGAAGGTCAAATTATCGCCATCGGCATCCGTAGCACTGACGGGAATGTACTGGGTCTCCCCTTCATCGATCCCCTTATCGCCGATCGGGGTCATTACAGGTGCCTGATTGACAGCAACATCGGTGACAGTGATCTGGATTGTCTCCGCATCTGTTGTATTCCCGTCACTGACACTGAAGGTTATACTGTATTGCCCGGCCTGATTAGACGCCGGAGTCCAACTGAAGACACCTGTTGAACTGTTGAATCCCGCCCCGGTCGGAAGACTTGTCGCACTGTAGCTCAAAGCATCACCATCAGCATCACTGGCGGAAACCGTGAAATTGACGGTCGCACCTTCAAGCAGCGATTTATTGCCGATGGAAGCAAGAACCGGTGCAACATTGGAGATGCTGACCGGAGCGCTATGGACCGTATTGGAATAGGGACTTTCATTGCCGGAGCCGTCATTGCCGGAGCCGTCATAGGCGGTCACGGCAAAATAATGGTCGTCACTATCGGACAATCCATTGATCGTAAAGGTCAGGACATTGCCGACATCAATCGGTGACCCTCCCTCCGCGGCTCCGGTCCCATCCAGTGGCGATGTTGATGTACCGGCATCATAATATATTTTATATCCCGCAATGGCACTTGGACTTGCGTCCCATGACAAGGTTACGGTTTTGCCCCACGCACTGCTGGGCAAAGCCATCAACAGCAGTACCAGTAAAACCAGATTAATTCGATTTAGTCTTTTCATTTGACACCGAGGCCCTTTCTTAATTTCTCCAACAAAAACGCGCACATTCGTTACCGAAGATGCGCGTATGAAATTGAAGGCCCTCGAAGATACGCGGCATGCTCTTCGGCAACCCGGCGGTCCTGATCTCAGGATCCGTGGCTTTGCGTCACCGGATTACTCCGCTTTGCCTTTTCGGAGATGTTGATTCTGTACTTTAACCCTGTCGTCGGGTCACCCTACTGCTTTTAACAACAACACAATTCATGCATCTATCGGAGGTTCCGTCATTACAACAAAAAACGCTCACATCGTTGCCGAAGTGAGCGTTTCCCAAGTCAATTCATGAAAGGCTTGAAGAATATACTGCACCTTCTTCGGCAACCCGGCGGTCCCGACTTCGGGATCCGTGGCTTTGCGTCACCGGATTACTCCGGCTTTGCCCTTTCGGTAGATTGCGATCTTGTTTGTTGGTGGCCTTTATACCTGAAAAATAAAAACAAATCAACAAAATTAATGGAATCTTATAGTCTTGTCATCCCAAGACCTTCACCCCTGCCTGATCCAGCATGGTGACCAATTTGATCAGCGGCAATCCGATGAGACTGTTGAAATCGTCCCCTTCCATCTTTTCCATCAGCGCAACACCAAGGCCTTCAATTTTGAAAGATCCGGCACAGTCAAACGGTACTTCGCGCTCCAGATAATAACGGATCTGATCATCGCTCAAAGAACGTAAAGTAACGGAAAAGGTCTCGTGATCCGTTTGAACCGTTCCCCTGAGGCTGTCCACCAGGGCCAAACCTGTATAAAAACAATGACAGCGGCCTGCCATCTGTTTCAACTGATGAAAAGCCCGTTCCATGGTTCCAGGTTTACCAACCGGTCGTCCACGTTGATCGACAAAAACCTGATCCGAACCTATGATCAAGGCATTCGGATATTGTTCAGCCAGACTCTGAGCTTTTCCCAGTGCAAGGTGACGGACCAGCAGAGCCGGAGCCACATTCGTATCAATATTTTCAATGTAATCAGGTGCGGCGGTCACAAATTCAACCCCAACTGACTCAATAACTGCCTGCGGTATGGGCTGGTTGAAGCCAGAACAATCTGCCTCATGCTGTCGTCTTTCCTGTCTGCAGCCCGGAAATTTTATCAAGCAAGAATCAGGCTGCGAGTTTGTTTTCCTGGCACACTTGTGCCGGAATTTCCTGCTGTTGTTTGATTTTTTATTCAATGCACCGAAGATATCGCTCGTGTATAAATATTGCTTGGCTGCATAAATCATCTGTGCCTGAAGACGTTGCTGATCGATGCGCTCACTCAAACACTCAACCCCTCCGTCGTCATTCCAGTAGGGCAGGATCTGGACCGTTTCTTCTGATCCAATAAAAACTTCCCCCCAGTTTTCATCAACACCGTCACCGACCACACCGCGTACAGCAGCGGATATCTCACCATTGTGGTATTTCAGTTCCAGATCGCGAATCTCAAAATATACATGACATTCACCTGAGTCACATACTGAAGATAACCAGACCATAGCACTCTCCTTTTCAAGCTGATGGGTTATCTTCTATCCTACTCAAAGGTGCGACAGAGAATGTCACAACCGCTCTTGAAAAGTCAAACCATCCTTCAATAGCTGACTGAACTCACGGCCCAGGACAGTCGGTTTCAATATCCGGACATAAGGAACAAACGAGCAGATCCAGGAGAGGATTTCCTTATCTCCACTGGCTTTGAAAGATAAGATCAAGGCCCGTCATCCTGTTCGACAATCTGTTGATCGGGTGCCATATCCGCTCACGAATATATGGTGCAGCCTCAGCACCAAAATACAATTCCAGCTGATGGGTTTCTCCCTCTTCGATCAAGCCGAACGCACTTCCCGTCAGTTGAGTGGCCTGATAATCATCCGGGACGTCAAAGCGTTGCTCAAGAACGTCAAGTTTGACAATCCGCTCAACAGCAAACAGGCGCAGGGCCTCTCGGTTATGGGCATAACCGCCGATATACAGACCATTCTTAAAAACAGGAGTGTGTAGGGGTCGATCTGATAATTCGAAACTTCACGCCCAACCGGTTTATAATCAATCCGGCAACACTGCTGCTTCAGCAAAGCCTGGCGCAGACCGCGCAACAGCTCCTGTTGCCCCGAATAATTTTTGAACCCCAGAAATCGGGGCGAAGAAGCCTCTGCCAGACGCTCCAGATGAGCAACACTCCGCGGCGGCAGGTTTGAGCGGATACGTGCAAAAATAGCATCCAGATCTTCGTGGAATGGCGTCCCCTGCAAAAACTCCAGTTGGCCACGACACAGGTACAGGGTCATCAACTCTTCGAGAGAAAAGACAATCGGCGGCATCTTGCCAAAGCCTGAGATAAAACTGTAAAGCACATGACCATCCTCCTGACGTTCACTCACCAGTGGATATCCGGCATCCACAATGGCTTCGAGGTCACGGTAGATCGTCCTGCGTGTGACCTGACATTCTTCAACCAGCTCATCCACCGTTGCCCCATAGCGAGCCTCGAGAATACGGATCAGGTCATGCAGACGTGACGCCTGACTGTATTTTTTGGGCCTACGACCGGGACTGCGACTCATCATCAAATCCTCCTGGGCAAACATGTGACGCGTTAAAAGTGCTCAATGCCAACAAACAGCATGAAAAACCGAGATCATGCGGACATCAAAATCAGAAAAATTATTTATAAAAAAATCGGTAACCGCTTGTTGCCCAACCAGAGAACGGACTTTATTCTTCAGCAGATAGAAGCTATATCCCCTGATCTATGACCGAAAAAATGAATATCCTCTAGAAAATTATCCGCAATAAATATTAAACTACTTGGAAATACTTTATAACAAAAACGACAACAGAAGGTAGATGCAACCATGTCATTATTTAGTCATTCTGAAAACCTTATCGTCCTCGATTTTGAAACGACCGGGATGTCTCCCGAAAAAGGAGATCGCGTTATCGAGATCGGCGCTGTCCTGCTACGTGAGAGTCAGATTGTCGACCGCTTCCAGAGCCTGGTCAATCCGGGCTTTCTGATTACCCGGGAGATCGAAAGTATTACCGGCATCACCAACCTCATGCTCAGCGACGCGCCCCCTGCTGCCGAAGTCATGGAGCGGTTTATCAAATTTATCGGCACCTATCCCCTTGCCGCCCACAACGCTTCGTTCGATCAGAAATTCCTGGTCTCCGAACTGGATCTCTTCGGGAAAAACCGTCCTCTCAACTTTGCCTGCACGCTTCAAGTCGCAAGACGTATCTATCCGGATGTCATTAATTACAAACTGGAAACCCTGGTCCGCTACAAGAGCATTGAAGCCACAGGACAATTCCATCGCGCCCTGGCCGATGCGGAGATGGCGGCAGCTCTGTGGATCAAATTAACCGAAGATCTGAAATCACAGTTTGGCTTTGAGCATGTCTCTGTCGACTTGATGAAAAAAATTGCCAAAATGAATAGAGACAATGCCATAGACCTTATCAGAAAAGAAGCCGAGGAGATGCGTTCACAGCAGATCGACACAACCGGAAGTCTGTTTGGCTAACCACCGACCCAGCGAGGGAGATCGAATGAAAATCAGTATTGAATACTGTAACCAGTGAGGTTATGAACCCCGTGCTGCCAGTCTGGCAGACAAAATCAAGCAGAAGTTTTCAGCTGAGGTGAAATTAATACCCTCATCTGGAGGTGTTTTTGAAATCGTCGTTGACAAACGACTGATATATTCAAAAAAAGCAACGGGAGAATTTCCTTCCGAAATCAAGATTCTGGACAAACTGTCTTAAAACCGACCGCAATCACGGACTGTTGACAAACGGCCTGGTGTAAGCCCGGGCCGGAAGCAAAAAAGAGCGAACCTGTTATCTCGTCAATGGAAAAAATCGCTCTGTCTCGTCATGAGCATAGCAAAGCCCATCCATGGGCTTTGCCGTAAAACTGTGATTGCCGGCCAATAAACCGGCTGGCAATCATTTTTTCCGCAGCTGATCTTCAGCCAATGACCAGAATGCCATAACCACTGGTTTTTGAAGATTCTTTCGACTCGAGCACAGACCGACAATGTAAGGATCCAGCTTCGGGGCGTTTGCCAGGACGACAATTTCATCCCGAAAGGGACTGCGTTCCAGGACCAGCTGAGGAACAACTCCAACACCGCAGCCGAGATGAACCATCGGTATAATCGCCTCGTTGCCAGAGACTTCTGAACTGATATTGGGGACGACACGCGTTTTTTTCAGCCGCTGATCAAGCCTGCGTCGGGACAATCCGCTGTGAGGTACGACCAGCGGAACACGGCTTAAATCGAGGAAGTTATCAGGATCGACGATCTTTTCCTGAGCCATTTTTCTTGTGGCGATAAAAACCAGCTCGGTCGTCATCAATGGAAGGAACGCGATCCCACTTCCACGTCGATCAGGCAGGGCGGCAACAGCGATGTCGATCTCTCCGGTCTCAACCTGGGCAACGGCTTTTTCTGCCGCCCCGGTGCGCAATTCCAGCTGAACATCCGCGTAAGCCTTGCGATAAACCTCGACCAGATCGGGTAAGATGCTGTAAACAGCTGTGATCGACGCATACAGGGACAACGATCCGGACAGTTGTTGCCGACCGGACAATGACCGTTGAAAATCATGGTAAGACTGAACCGTATTCCGGGCATAGAGGACGAATTTTTCACCGGCCGCAGTCATCTGAACACTGCGATTATCACGGATAAACAACGGCTGTCCAAGTTCATCCTCCAACCGCTGTATCGTACGGGTCAAAGCCGAAGGGCTTAAGTGACAGGCTTGACTGGCTCGGCCGAAATGCAGCAGCTCGGCGACCACCAGAAAGAGTTCAAGTTCACGAATTTCCAATCTCTACTTCTCCGTCATGTCTGTTCTGTCTCCAAACAACTCATTGCACTATAAGCAACACAATATACACAATAAATCAATTTACGCAATAATCCTGTTCGGGGTAGATTATCTCGAAAAAACGGATATATTCTTTCCTTTACGAATAAACACAAACAAGTCAGGAGATCTACCATGGGCCAAAACTATTTCAATTCTCTCCCCTTCAGCCGCAAATTACAGGAGCTCGGAACCTGCCGTTTTATGGAAGCGGATGAATTTTCATCCGGGTGCGAATATGCCAAAGGCAGAAAAATCGTTATTGTCGGATGTGGTGCACAGGGTCTGAACCAGGGGCTCAACATGCGCGACAGCGGTCTCGACGTCTCCTACACCCTGCGCAAGGAAGCTATTGCGGAAAAGCGTCAGTCGTATATCAATGCCACCGACAACGGCTTTACCGTCGGTACCTATGAGGAGATGCTGCCTGAGGCCGATATCGTCATGAATCTGGCTCCCGATAAACAGCACACCGACGTTGTCAACACGGTCGTACCACTGATGAAGCAGGGCGCCATCTTTTCATATGCCCATGGTTTCAACATTGTCGAAGAAGGAACGCAGATCCGCGAAGATCTGACTGTTATCATGGTTGCCCCCAAGTGTCCCGGCTCTGAAGTCCGCGAGGAGTACAAGCGTGGTTTTGGTGTCCCGACCCTGATCGCAGTCCATGGCGAAAACGATCCTAACGGCGACGGCCTTGAAATTGCCAAGGCTCTATGCTCCGCACAGGGTGGTGATCGCGCCGGTGTTCTCGAATCTTCATTTGTCGCCGAAGTCAAGTCAGACCTGATGGGTGAGCAGACCATTCTCTGCGGCATGCTTCAGGCAGGTTCCCTGCTCTGTTTCGATAAAATGGTCGCAGATGGGATTGAGCCTTCATGGGCGGCTAAACTGATGCAACAGGGCTGGGAGACCGTCACCGAAGCCCTCAAGCATGGTGGGATCACCAACATGATGGACCGCCTGTCCAACCCGGCCAAAATCAAAGCTTATGATCTGGCTGACGAATTGAAAGAGCTCATGCGTCCGCTGTTTGAAAAACATATGGACGATATTCTGTCAGGAGAGTTTTCCTCAACGATGATGGAAGACTGGGCCAACGACGATAAAATGTTGTTGACCTGGCGCGAGCAGACCGGCCAGACCGCATTTGAAAAAACGGAGAGCGCTGGCGAAATTTCCGAACAGGAATATTTTGATAAGGGCATTCTGATGGTTGCAATGGTCAAGGCCGGTGTTGAACTTGCCTTTGAAACCATGGTCATCTCAGGGATCGAGCCGGAATCCGCGTACTATGAGTCCCTCCATGAAACTCCGCTGATCGCCAATACCATTGCCCGTAAAAAGCTCTATGAGATGAACCGCATCATCTCTGACACCGCAGAATACGGTTGTTACCTTTTCGCCCACGCCTGTGTCCCTCTTCTGAAAGATTTCATGGCCTCTGTAGATACCGATGTCATCGGTAAAGGGCTTGAATTAAACGACAACAGTGTCGACAATCAGACTCTGGTCGAAGTCAATGCAGATATCCGCAACCATCTGATTGAAGAGGTTGGCCAGGTCTTGCGTGAAGCAATGCAGGGAATGCAGGCGATTGTTTAAATTAATACAGATGCGGTTGAAACTTCCTTCTTAATTGGGTATAATCTCCACATAACTCAGAAGGGAGGGAAACAAATGAATGTTTCTGAGCCACCACAAAGTTGGGCTGGTAACCGTTGAGTAAAAAAGCACGATGCGACATTCGTGCGAACAGAAGATATGAACCCTAATCGTAAAAGTTAAGTAAAAGTTACACGGACGTTATTATAAGTAACTAAACCTTCATAGTAAGATGTTAACCAGAAAGGCTCCGACGCAATGTCGGAGCCTTTCATCATCCACGACATCAACACAATGACTATGAAGGGTACGCCATGAGCGACAAAACCGAGACAGCACCCCACCCCCCTTTCCCCCAGTTTCTTGAAGACTTCAGAAAAAAACTTCAGCACCTCTTTTATATTCGTGCAGATATTGACCAGCTTAGTACAAAACGTGGCCTTCCCCCTTTTATGCTGCGTGAAATCCTGTCAGAAAGTCCACTCGCAACCTATATACCTTCACAGCATGGTGGCCGCGGCGGCCATATTCATGAGGGAATCGCGCTAACTGCAGCGGCCAGCTATGAGTCGTTGCCGCTGTCTTTAGGGTTTGGAATCAACTGGGCTCTATTTTTACAGCCCGTTGCCAAATACGCTGACGATCAAATCAAACCGGGCATTTTCAATGGTTTCATCAAAGATCGAAAGATGGGCGGCCTGATGATCACAGAGCCCGATTTCGGCAGTGACGCCCTTCACATGCAGAGCTCATACAGCGACTTCGCGGATCACTACCACATTCAGGGGACCAAGCACTGGGCAGGATTGACCGGTTGGGCCGACTACTGGCTCCTTACAGCCAGAAAAAAACGGACGACGGCAAGCTTTTGCGCGATATCGACTTTTTTATCTGCGATGTCAACGCTCCAGATCAGAACATCATTGTCGAAGAGTTTTATGAAAATCTTGGTATCTACATGCTTCCCTATGGACGCAACCGGGTTAACGTAAAAGTTCCTAAAATTCAGAAACTGAAGCCCACAGTACCGGGATCAAGATGATGCTCGACCTGCTGCACCGCAGCCGGATGCAATTCCCGGGCATGGGAATGGGTTTTTGCAAAGAATGTTGGACGAAGCAGTGAAACACAGTCAAGAACGCCAGGTCGGTGGGAAAAGCCTGTTCAGCTATGACCAGGTCCAGCAACGCATCTCCCACCTTCAGTCGGCCTATACAATCTGCTCGGCCATGTGCCTTAACAGCAGCCGCAAAGCAGATCTTGAAAACAACCTGTCAACCCACGGACTGGAAGCCAACTGTGTCAAAACCTACGTCACCGATCTGATGCAGTCATCGGCACAATCACTGTTGCAACTGGTCGGCGCCAAAGGCTATCGCCTGGACCATATCGCCGGACGGGCGATTGTCGATAGTCGTCCCTTCCAGATTTTCGAGGGATCGAATGACATCCTCTACATTCAAATTGCCGAAACGATTCAAAAGCAGATGAGCAGAGCCAGACAGAACAACCTCTGTCACTTTCTATCAACACATGAATTAACGGCAAAAGCAGTCGCCATCCTGAAAGACATTCTGAATTTTGAGCTGAAAGAGCAACTGAGCCAACGGAAACTGACGGAACTTGGCCGGATCGTCAGTCGAGTAACCGCCATGGACCTTGTCATCGGTCTGGCTGATAGCGGCTTTCCGCCTGATCTGATCAGCAATGCGATCAATAACCTCAGACAAGAGATCAGTCTGCTGGTCAATGGCTACAGACAAACCAATGAAACCACATATATTGACGGTTATCACACGGAAAAATCCTGGCTTGACTGCTATCTGAGTACGTAATATTCCACACTGCGAACAGCCCGGACAGCCATGTCCGGGCCGGAGGCCACCACAAGCCAGAAAAAAGATGACCCAAGCTACGCATCAGTGTCCAGATTGCTCCACTCTCCCCACACCAATGGCCGCTCAGGGGCATTGACGAAATCATAGGCATTTTCAAGAATTTTCAGATGTTTCTGTTCCTCAACAGCAATCTTTTGAAGGAGCGCTTTTGCCTCCCTGTCGTCTTCCTGTTCTGCCGCCTTGAGATAAAGATCGGCACTCTCCTGTTCGGCCTTCATGGCATAGCGATAGCCATCCAGATTTGATTTTAACAAATCACGGGAGGCCTGATCCGCCTGCATGTCGGCAAACAGGCTTCTGGCTCCCTCAAGGGCGGTACTGTCGCTCATGGCACCAACAGCCTTCTGATCTTTCAATTTACGAAAAATGTCGTAGTGCTTCTGTTCATCATGTGCCAGTTCAGTGAATATATTACGCAATCCTTCAGAGCTACATTCGGCCGCTAACTTTTCATAAAAGGCCTTACCGTCCAGTTCCATTTTCATTGCATAGTCCAAAATATTCATTTTCGACTCCTCATGATTCTGATGATATTCAAAACAGTTATGATAAACTGTAGCAATCTTATTTCATCTGTAAAGAGCGGAGAGTCGGGATTATGCCGGGAACAAAAAAAGATGAGTGATAAGCAGAGAGAGCAACTGGTTCAACCATGCGCCGGGAGCAACAGCAACGCCAGGAAGGGTACCGGGAACAGGCGCTGAAGCTCTTCCCTGGGTTTGCGCACGTTGCACTCGTGAATTTGAAGGAAAAAACATGCGGGAACTAACGGTTCACCACGTCGACCACAATCATGACAACAACCCACCTGATGGCAGCAACTGGGAACTTCTTTGCATCTACTGTCATGATCATGAACATACACGCGGTGTCCAGGACGACCGTCACGACCTTGACCCTGCTGAATCTCGTCAGGAAAGCAACCTGTCCCACTCCCCTTTTGCCGATCTGCTTAAGGGCTTAAAGAGGTAGTGTCAGAATCAATACCCCATCAATTTAAGGCCGCCAAAAACCATCTGCCAGCAGGCACAAACCAGAAACAGGCCAAGCCTGCCAGAGCGCTGTAGAGCCATAATTTTCCGCCTGTTCGATTTCCCGCTTCAGGCTGTTGTATATTTTCAATGGTTGGGCCAGCCCCGGGAGAAGACCGAACAGAGTCGCACAGAACAGACCTGCATAAAGAGGGTAACCCACATAGCCGTAATGATGCTGCAACATGTCGAACGGACAATGGTGGCTCGGCATCTGATAGACGTAAAGCGAAATAAAAGAGACAACGCCACCGAGGCTGACAAAGAAAAAAAATGACCGAAACGACAAACAGCGCCATGCGTATGAGCGAGGAACGCATAAACAACGCCAACAATAAAAAAACAAGATAAAGCCCGGACATGGAAAAAAAAGAGCGTCATCGCTTGACCTGCAGGCAACGCCGCCAGCTCGGCTGCAACACCTTCCCCCTCAGCGGTAAACAATGAACCACAACAGGAAGTGATCACTTCAGGCTGAAGCCCGGTGAAATAAAGCCATTGAGTATAGAGATCAAAAGCAACCAGGGGTGTCATCAACAGCAGGAGCAGGTATTTTTTTTTCACCAGAGGACTGTCTTCCGTTTTCTGGTCAAGACGGTTGAATACCACCCATATCGATGCACAGAAGAGCAGTCCCCCCTTGATAAGCAGAACCAGCCAACCGACCAGATTGGCATTCAAAGCCCCTGTTGCACACATGGCTCCGACAAAAAGCCGATGGATATCGTCAGCGGTAAAGACAAACAGGATGGCGGAAACAATTTGAGCGAACAGAGCATAATTCAACAATGAGGAGACAAGCCAGGTTTTACGCTCAAGCTGCAACTGTTCTTCAGAACTGCTATCCGGGTTCCAACGAATAAGAATTCTGATTCCATACCAGCACGCTCCCAGCATAATCACCACAATGATGACTGAACTACTGAGCAGTGCCAGGATTCCCGGATGAAGAATCACAGGGTCAGATCCTCAGCAATCAGGCCATGTTCCAAACTGATTCTGCGACTGATCAGTGTCGACTGGTAGACGAACGGATCATGGGTCGCAATGATGACCGTTTTCCCTTCTTCTTTTAAATCGCTGATAATATGGAGCAATTCATTGGACAAAGCCTGATCAAGATGGGCTGTCGGTTCATCGGCAATGATAATTTCAGGATCGGCAATCAGTGCCCGGGCGATTGCAACCCGCTGCTGCTCACCACCAGACAAGACCCTGACTTTCTTTCCCTTCATCCCGCTCAGGTTAAACTGCTCAAGCAGTTTTTCAGCGCGTTGTTTAATCTGCTTCCAGGATTGGGGCGATGGGTAAAGCGGCAACATGATATTATCCAGAACATTCAGGTCACGAACCAGGTGGTATTGCTGAAACACGAAACCGAATGATTTTCTGCGAATTTGAGCCAGAAAATGCTCCGGCAACCCCGAGATAGTACGTTCTTTCAGCCGGATACGACCGGAGGTCGGTCTTGACATGCAGCCGAGCAGGCTCAGCAGTGTCGTCTTTCCGGACCCACTCGGCCCTGTCAGAGCGACAATCTCACCGGGATGAATGGCAAATGACAGGTCGGACAACGCTGTCATTTCATCAGGCTTGTGGCGATTATAAATTTTGCTCACAGAGTCTATGTGTAAAAGTTGTGTCATCATCAACCCCTTAAAACCTGCTCGGGATCTGTCACTGCCGTTTTCCAGGAAGGAAAAGAGTGCAGGCCATATAGGGAACAATCGTCAGAAAACCCAATACAAACAGCTGATAAAGATCGACAACCGGTGTCAGCTGAAAGTCGGGATAGAGGACCGACCAGCCTTTCAGCAACGGCGATAACGCAGGGGCTGAAAAGACAAAAACGTGGACCCAGGCGGCAATCACTCCCACTAAGAAAGCCGTCAACGATATGATCAGCCCCTCCCACAACTTACTGGTCAGAACATCTGACGTCTCCCAGCCAAGAGCTTTAAGAACACCAATTTCATATTTTTCTTCGGCACTGATACCTGTCGCCTTGTCCCAGGCCAGAATACAGAACGCAATCAGGGCAGAGATGGCAACAGCCAGCATCATTCCACTCCGCCAATTGAACAGCGATTCATAGGTGTGTAAAATTTCATCCCGGCTGATCGGCCGGGTATCGGCAAATTGGTACTTGATCTTCTTGGCAATGGTTTTAACTTCACGGTCATTAAAGACCTCAACGACAAGATCGGTCGCCATGTTGTCGTCAAAGGCAAAAAAATTACGGAGTTCCTGTTCAGTCAAAACCACAAGATCGTTCGTCAAAAGATTCGACTCACTGAGAAAAACACCTGTCACACGATATTCACGGGTAAATCCGGAACTGTTTTCCAGCGCGAGGATATCACCCTGTTGTGGTCCAAACGCGGTGACGATCCCCATGCCAACGGCACACTCATTCGGGTTATCCGGCAGGCGTCCCTCAAGCAGGTCGAGCGGTTCACGGTACCGGCCAATCCCGATCAAAGTCAGATTCGCCTTGATAAGGGAATCGTAATAGTAACCCCAGACACGCGGTGTCACCGATTTCACTCCAGGCAACCGCCTCACCGCATCAGCGTAACCGACAGGAATCAGATCATGGCGCCCCGCTATAACACGTTGGACGACAAGTTCAGGCGCACTTTCGAGAACGCCAACAGCCTCGCTTTTCAAGCCGTGAGTTAAAACAGCACTGATCCAAGGATTGCAATGGTGAACGCATAGACGGCGATCAGCGAAAAACTTTTATATTTTTTTCGCAACAGGGCCGAGAGCGTATATTCGAGAATTTTCAGATGTCGTAGCATATTAATTTGAATCCATGCGCTTGATAAACCTCACCCGGTCATTGAATCCGGGTAATGAGGGAGGGATAAGAGAACCTGTTGGAAAATGCTCGAAAGATCCTGGAAAATCCTGAAAAGCGGAGAAAAGATCGGCTTGCGAGGGATGGCGAGTATAACGAGCTTCGCTGCACAGTGCCAGATCGGTCAGAGACAGTTGAGCCACCAGTTGTCGTTTGGCATTGAAATTGTCTGCCCCGCCACTGGCCCATAAAAAGACACTTAAAACAGCAGTGAGGCCGATGATAAAAAATAAATAGAGGCAGCTTTTGACCATCAGTCGACCGGCAGCAGTTCAGGGGTGATTTCGGCAAAAGGATAAATACCTGACCCGCCATGATCACGGCTGAAGATCTCAGCCTGCTCGCGACCGGCCACCGGAATCAGCTCCTTCCCCATCGGTCCATAAACATCACTACCGACAACAAAGAACGCATCTTTTGCAGGAACCAGACGGGTACTGTAATAATCGGTCACATAGATACCGGTTACATCCAGGGCTCGCTCTGTCCTATCGACATGTTTAAAATAGTAACGCAGCATGTCTTTACAACCATCAAAATACAGCTGCGGTTCGGTTTGAAATGTTATGGTTGCGATCCAATCAGGATAAGGGGCGACAAACATCCCACAGACCGGACAACGATCTTTCTTGCCCGGCATTTGAACATCAGCAGCCATCCCGACAGAGAAACTCATAAATACAATCGCAATAATCGGCACAATCCTTAGCAACATAGACATAGTGCCAACTCAGTTCATATCCATTTTTTTCTTTTTCATCGCTTTCATCTGACGCATGCGCTCCATATCCTTGGCCATGTCATCTCGACTGGCCTTTCTGGCATCATCAGCAGACGCCGTCTTTCCCCCGTGCTCGGCAATGAACCTCTGCGCACCATCAGATGATTCAAACGCCCATTTTGCCCTCATGGTCATCACTCCCTTCCGGTCACCACCGACAACCCAGACAGCATCATCCGCATTGAGCAGTTTATGAGTGTAATAATCAGCGACCATAACTGCGACCGGATTGTTACCGTCTGAATGCTTCAGCTCTTTTGTTGTGCAATGAAGGCTGCAGGTTCCAACCTGTTTTCCATCATCATATTCGACCAACATGCGGCTGTGAGCAAATTTTGTTCTATCCATTCCACAGTGCTTACATGCGACATAATCCTTCTGGTCTTTGAACTGAGCTGCAAAAACAGGAGAAATTGAAAGAATAAAAGCAAGGCAGATACCGGCAAAAATATACTTTTTCATAATACCTCCTCCAATGGTCAGATAAATTAAAACGTTAAAGTTAGTTATAACATGCGGAAATCAACACAACAAACGTGAGCGTTTATTTTTATAAAAAACTTCTTGACCGACTTAGCGTTATTTTATTATATTTCGCAAATATAAAACTACGTTCTAAAGGAAATCGATATGGAACTGATTGTCAATCTTTATAAAGGGCTTGAAAAAAACCTGTTCAACACCCTGAGTCGTAAAGTGATCGGCAATATTGTATTCCTCTTTTTATTCCAATTGTTTCTTTTCGCAACCATCTACAGCGGCAACAGCAAGGTGGAAAACCTCATCACTCTTCAGAAAACGGTCACAGCAGGACCGATAATCGATGTCCTGAAGACCGCAAATCTGATCGCCTTGAGCCTTATTGTCCTGTCTCTTATCACCACAGTCTGTTCCATCATGTTTCTGCGTCATCTCATCGTCAGACCGATTCGTGACCTCAATCAACAACTCAGCCGAATGAACATGGGTGAAATGGACCTGACCAAGGAGCTGGAAGCCACACTTACGATGAGTTTCATGATCTTGCTCAGAACTACAATAAATTCATAACCCGCCTCAGAGAAACCGTCCATAAACTGCGAGACATGGGAATCAATGTCGCAGTCGGGTCAGCAACCGTTGTCAATCAGATCAAAGAGGTCTCCGGAAAAGCTCACAATCAGGGGGAACTCTCAACCGTTGTGTTCAGCAACAGCCAGGTCGCGACAGCAACTCTCGGGACAATCACAGACAACACCCAGAAAATTTCAGCCTCCACATCAGAGAGCCTTAACTCGGCCAAAGAGGCCCTGGTTGAACTGCGATCGGTCAACAGCAGTATGGAAACCATGTTGTCGCAATCAATCGCCATGATCAAACCATCAAAACAATGGGCGATAAATCCAGAGATATCCGTAAGATAATATCAACGATCCAGGGTATTTCGTTTCAGACCGGGCTTCTTTCGCTGAATGCTGCCGTTGAAGCAGCGCGCGCAGGTCAGGCAGGAAAAGGATTTTCTGTTGTTGCGGCCGAGGTCAAGAAGCTGTCAGAAGAGGCCAATAAAGCAAGCGATCAGATTGCGGTGCAGATTACAGATATGCTTAATGGCATTGACAGTGCCCTATCGGAAGCAGAAGCAATAAACATTGCCGCCACTCGAACCATGAATGTTTCACACATGGCTTGCGACAACTATGAGGGATTGATCAGAAAATTCGATGACAACTACAACTTACTGACAGAAATAACTTCATCGGTAGAAGAAATATCTGCAGCCAATTCACAAACCCACGAAAAAGTGTCAAACATCTGTGAGCTCAGTCATATTGTGGTCGACAGAACACGTTCCTCAGAACGGGTCACCGTCGATCTGCAAACAACGAGCGAATCAATGCAACAGCTCGTGGCAAAATTCATCACCGGCGAAGGTGTGTTCGAACAGATTCTTGAGTTGGGCCGGGATTTCCGTAAAAAGCAGAAAAGATCATGTCAAAGTTGGTCCAGGAGGGGCTTGATGTGTTTGATACCAACTATCAAATGATCCTCCAGACCGAGCCGAAAAAGTACACCACCAGCTATGATCAAACCTTTACCAGTCACATGCAACCACTCTATGATCAGGTTCTGAGCAAAATACCCTCAGGGATTTTTGCAATCTGTGTCGACGAAAACGGCTACGGTCCCACCCACAACAGTATCTTTTCCAAACCGTTGACAGGAGACCCGGAGGTTGATGTCTCATTCAGCCGTGACAAACGGATGTACAATGATCCCACCGGGTTGCGCAGTGCCAGAAACAGGGAGCAGTTTCTGCTTCAGACCTATATGCGCGATACCGGGGAGATATTAAGCGATCTGTCTCTCCCGATCCATGTTAACGGACGGCATTGGGGTGCTGTCAGACTGGGTTTTCGTCCCCAGGCTCTGCTGGTTTAAAGTTACTCCTGAGCAAATCATCCAGCCGGCATACTATCTTCAACGCTATCCTCATCCCCTTGAGCAGACGACGGCGGACAGTTAAGAAACGGCCTCCCCGGCCGGTTTTCAATCGTTATCATCAAATCTGAATGGCCAGAGATCGAGACGTTCATCCGCTGAATAGTGGATTTGCATTTGCGACCTTTTCGTGAGAACATACCGTCGCCCCGTCGGCCGGGGCGCGTTCAAAGCTGTAGACACTGTTATTTTCAATAAATTCAAACCGGGCACGTCGGTTATAGTTTCAGGGTGAACTGTGAAATACCGGAGAGAGATTGATGGACTGCGCGCTGTCGCAGTTATTCCTGTCATTTTATTCCACGCGGGCTTCAAAACATTTGAAGGAGGGTTTGTTGGAGTTGATGTTTTTTTTGTCATCAGCGGGTATCTGATTACAACAATCATCCTCTCCGATATGGGCAACAACAAGTTTTCCATCATCACCTTCTATGAAAGACGGGCAAGGCGCATCATGCCTGCTCTTTTTTTCGTCATGTTATGTTGTGTCCCTTTCGCCTGGTTCTGGCTTCCGGCAAAACACTTGCAGGACTTCGGCCAGAGCCTTGCGGCCGTTTCGGCCTTTTCATCAAACATCCTGTTCTGGCTGGAAAGCGGTTACTTCGGCACCGCCTCAGAACTGAAACCGCTGCTGCACACCTGGAGCCTGGCGGTCGAAGAACAGTACTATGTCCTATTCCCCATGCTTCTGATGGTTCTGTGGAAGTTCCACAAACGAAAGATTTTTGCGACCCTGCTGGTGTTATGTGCGACGAGCCTGATATATGCAAACTGGGGAGCCTACCATTACCCTTCGTCAACATTTTTCCTACTCCCCTCGCGGGCATGGGAGTTGGCGATTGGTGCGCTCATCGCGTTTTATTTTTTATATAAAAAAGAACATGCGCAGCTCATTGCCAGGCATAAAAAACAAGTGAGTTCTTCGGCTTCATCGGCATTCTACTGATCACCTATTCTATAGCGGCATTCAATCAATCGACACCGTTCCCAAGCGCATATGCACTGATACCAACAATTGGGACCGCGCTGGTCATAACTTTCTCCAACTCTGAAACAATTATAGGTCGTCTTCTCGGCATTAAACCATTGGTGGGGATCGGGTTAATAAGCTACAGCGCCTATCTGTGGCACCAGCCAATTTTTGTTTTTGCGCGACATAAGGGGCTGACGGAATCCAACACTTTCGTTCTGCTTATGCTGGCGGTGCTGTCAATAGCACTCGCCTGTTTCAGTTGGCGCTTTATAGAAATGCCGTTCAGAGATAAGAAAAGATCAGCAGAAAAGCCGTTTCAGCTTTACCATCGCAGGCTCCATAGCGTTCTCATCAATCGGTCTCGCTGGCCACTTCAGTGACGGCTTTATCAAGCTCAAAGCAAATGACCTGCAGAAGGCGATGCTTGCTTCAGCCATTTCCAGTCCCAAACGGGAAGAATGCCATACCAACGGAGTTGACTATCTAAAACCGCAAAATGCATGTGTCTATCACACGGACAATGTTAAATGGGCAACTTTCGGAGACAGTCATACCGTTGAACTGGCGTACGCTTTAGCTGATGAACTCAAAATTTACAATACAGGTTTACAGCACTTCTCATTCAGCGGATGCCCGCCGACTTACAACAATACAGGCCCGGACAATCCGTGCGCAAACTGGACCCGCGAAGCAATTGAGTACATCCAAAATGAGCAATCAATTGAAAATGTGGTCATATCCTATCGCATCAATATCTACCTGTCCGATGATCAGCGCGGGGTTTATCCCGAAGTCCCGGAGACAAAAGAGGACAGGATACGGGATGAGATCATTCAATCATACAAAGAAATAATCGATGCTTTTGTCAATTCAGGAAAAACGGTTTATCTGGTCATGCAGGCACCTGAACTCCCGCAAGAGGTTGAAAGCATAATTTTGCACATGACCGTAGCGATAAAGACGTCAAAGGAGTAACCCTTTCCTGGTGGAAAAAAAGGAATGATTACTTTTCGTCTGAATTGTCCCGTTTCAACCGTGAGGCAATCCTCATTGATCCATCCGATTTTCTTTGCGATGCCACTGACTGCTATGCCGTTATTAATAGTGTCTCAATGTACTTTGATGATGACCACATGTCTTTAGCAGGAGCAAAGTTTGTGGCCAAAGAAATCATTAGCAAATCGCGACTCGAGGACAATGCGGAGAGTAAAAAACAAGAAGCCGGCCGGTAAAAAAATTCAGGAAAGACAAAAAAGTGCCAGCTTTCTCCAGCGCTTTCCATAAAGATCATAAACGTCAGAAGTCAGATGATGTCAATTTGAGCAGATCGATCATTCCACTCTATTGTCGCTGGCGGTTTACTCGAAATGTCATGGGTAACTCGATTTATTCCCTTCCATCCCATTGATGATCCGACCGGCGTAGCGCACAGAACACAGGAAACCTCCTGTTGCAGACATATATGCGCACCACTGGTGAAATTCTTAGCGATCTTTCCTGGTCGATTCACATCGAGGAGCGGCATTGGGGAACAGTCAAACCAGGAATCAATCCGCGAGTCCTGCTTGATTAACCACAATCAAAAAAGACCGCCTGAATTATCAGACGGTCTTTTTTGATCGATAAGCTCGATCTTGTCTTCTACTCTACGCTATTCAAAAGAGATGTCCAGGACCACTGTGTCACCAGAGACAACCTCAACGTCCTCTTTGATGAGAGTCTCTTTCCCAAGGGTTGTTGCAACCACTTGGTAAGTTATTCCCGGGGCCAAATCCACCGAATATTGACCGCCGTCAGCAATTTCAACAGTCTTCACAATCACCATCTGATTGTCACCACTACAGTCCATCAACTGTCGAAACTCAATAGTGGCAGACTGATCATCAACAGCATTTGCTATGCTGACGAGCCCAGTAAGGTTACCGGAGGGGGCTGTTTCTTCAAGTAAAGACAGGTTGAAATCAACGGTTTTCAACTCTTCTGCTGCTAAATCTATTGCCGCACAAACCGGCAAATAACCCGTTTTGGTCGCTACCAAATTATAGTCATCTGGTTCCAGAAAAAGAGCGTATTCTCCCGTTTCATTCGTCAAGGTGCCTGCCTGAAGAACGACCTGATCTTTAATATCTGCTTCTTCTGATTCCGTCGTTTGGGCTGTTACAAAAACTTGCCCAAGGGGGATTGAGTCAGCCCCCGTGACGATTCCATCAACAATCGCATAGTCAGTTGTTGTGAGAACTTTGATGGTCGGTTTAAGTAGATACTGACCGCTTGAACCCGCTTTGACAACTGAGCGCAAAGCATCAAAATCAAGGATAAGTTCAGTTGTCTGGTCATCATTGATATCGAAGCCATTGACAATTTTCAAGCCAGTTTGAGAACCACTGGGGACCTTCAACTCATGGGAGATATCGTCTTGATCTATGATGTAATTGGCGTAGTCATGCTTTTGGTCGAAAATGTTTAGACCCTCATCCGGAATCTCACCAATAATCAAACGCATCTGGGTATACTGGCCGCTGTCCAACAAACCTTCACCAAGACCTTCGACCACACCATTGACCAATTCCAGGAGATTGTAGGTTTTCCCCGGGGTTGCCACAGTTTTCCAGCTATCATTATCCTCAAGATGCACGTCAACACGATCAATAGTGACGTAAACAGCTTGATACTCTTCCGAGGAACTATCAGTCAGGGACGTCGAAAGTGTTCCCTGCCCATCATCCGAACTGTCACCATCACCACAAGAACTCAGAACCATCACAGCAATGATGCATACTAAAAAGTACATAATCCTCTTAACATTTTCTTCATAATTTACCCCTTCTCTCCACTACAACAAGAAAACTAAATTTACTTCTGTTCGCCAATATTATTCTATCGCCCGTTCATCATTTTACAAGACAAATGGCCACCCTGCAAACCGGCAAAAGCAGATTTTCAGTAGATGGCCATTCTCTGTAAGGGTTTCCCCCGCGAACTCATTTGTTTTGCTTTGTTCTAGTCATCACTCCCACTCAATTGTCGCAGGTGGTTTACTGGAGATATCATAAGTCACACGGTTGATACCTTTGACTTCATTGATGATCCTGCCACTGATCCGGGCAAGGTCGGCATAAGGCATCGGATACCACCCTGCGGTCATGAAATCCTTGGTCTCAACGGCACGCAGAGCAACGACATACTCGTAGGTACGGCCATCGCCCATGACACCGACAGATTTCACGGGTAAAAAGACCGCGAAGGCCTGACTGATTTTGTGATAATGGCCGCTCTCATACAGTTCTTCAATGTAGATAGCATCAGCACGTCTGAGAATCTCGCAATACTCTTCCTTGACTTCGCCGAGAATCCGCACACCCAGCCCCGGCCCCGGGAAAGGATGACGCCAGACCATCTGGTGAGGAAGACCAAGCTCCTCGCCGATGGCGCGCACTTCATCTTTGAACAGCTCTCTCAGCGGCTCCAGCAGCTCAAGCTTCATATAGTCGGGCAAACCGCCAACGTTGTGATGGCTCTTGATGTTATGCGCCTTGCCGGTTTTTGCACCAGCCGATTCGATCACATCAGGATAGATGGTCCCCTGGGCCAACCACTTGGCATTTTTGATCTTATTTGATTCCTCCTCAAAGATATCAACGAAGAGGTTGCCGATGATCTTGCGTTTTTTCTCCGGGTCACTGACCCCGGCCAGGCCGTCGTAAAACGCTGCTGAGCGTTGACGCGGGTCACCTTGACCCCCATATTGCTGGCAAAGGTCGCCATGACCTGATCCCCCTCGTTAAGGCGGAGCAGGCCGTTGTCAACAAACACACAGTGGAGCTGATCGCCGATGGCACGATGGATCAGTGCGGCGGCTACAGAGGAATCGACCCCTCCCGAAAGCCCCAGAATCACTTGATCAGTGCCGACCTGCTCGCGAATCCGCACAACGGCATCCTCAATAATCTGGCCAGGGGTCCACAGACCTTCACAGCCACAGATATTGCGGACAAAGGTATTCAGGAGAATATCACCCTGAGGAGTGTGGTTGACCTCGGGGTGAAATTGAACGCCATACAGCTTCTTTTCGACATTCTGGATTACACAGACAGGAGCATTCTCCGTTCTGGCCACAACATTGAACCCCTCCGGCATCGTCTCGACGTGGTCGCCGTGACTCATCCAGACGTTGGCTTTCTGCTCAGCAAAAAACCATCAAACAGAGGACCGGGCTGCCCCAGGCTCGACACCTCTGCATGACCATACTCGCGCTTTCCCGCCGGGATAACCGACCCGCCAAAATGAAGGCTCATCAGCTGCATGCCGTAGCAGATGCCCAGAACAGGAATTCCCAGCTCAAACAACTCCCCGGTAATCGCCGGCGCTCCTTCTTCATAGACCGACTTCGGCCCCCCGGAAAGAATGATGCCTGATGGTTGGAACGCCTTGATTTCCTCCAGCTCCATGTCAAAGGGATGCAGTTCACAATAGACATGGCTTTCACGAACCCGACGAGCAATCAGTTGGGTATATTGTGAGCCAAAATCGAGAATCAGAATTTTTTCACTGTGAATATCGGTCATGATCAGCCATTCCGTTCCATGCGATAGTTAGGAGCTTCCTGGGTGATGGTGACATCGTGAACATGTGATTCACGTAAGCCCGCGTTGGTGATGCGAACAAATTCACCCTTTTCCTGCAGTTCCTGGATGGAAGCACATCCGGTGTACCCCATGCCTGAGCGCAGACCACCGATCAACTGGTGGATATTGTCGGATAACGGTCCACGGTAGGGCACACGGCCCTCAATACCTTCGGGCACCAGTTTGACATCCTGCTCGTCACCCTGGAAATAGCGGTCTTTACTCCCCTGCTTCATCGCTCCGAGGCTTCCCATACCACGATAGGACTTGTAGGTTCGACCTTGAAAAAGAATCGTATCTCCAGGAGATTCCTCAGTTCCTGCGAACAGAGAACCGATCATGACGATATCGGCGCCGGCAGCTATCGCCTTGGGTAGATCACCGGAGTGCTTGATGCCACCATCGGCAATCAGTGGGATTCCAGCAGCGCGGGTCACCTTTGCAACCCTCTGAATGGCAGTCACCTGCGGCATTCCGACACCGGCAACAATACGGGTGGTGCAGATCGAACCAGGTCCGATGCCTACCTTGACCGCATCGACACCGACATCGATCAAAGCTTGTGCAGCGGCAGCGGTGGCAATATTGCCAGCCATCAGCTGAACTTCAGGATAGGTTTTACGCAACTGAGCGATGGTGTCGATAACGCCCTGACTATGACCGTGAGCAGTATCGACAACAAGCAGGTCGACTCCAGCCCCAACCAATGCGGCGGCCCGTTCATCAAGATCGGCGCCGACACCGACAGCAGCGCCGACACGCAAGCGACCGAGCTCATCCTTACAGGCATCGGGATATTTTCTGACTTTTTCAATATCCTTGATGGTGATCAATCCTTTCAGGAAATAATCATCATCAACAACCAGAAGCTTTTCAATCCGGTGTTCATGCAAGTGAAACTTAGCTTCCTCCAGAGTCGTTCCCGGCGGCACGGTAACCAGATTTTCCTTGGTCATCACATTGGAGATCGGTTGATCAAGGTTGGTTTCGAAGCGCAGATCACGATTGGTCATGATTCCGACCAGCTTGCGATTTTAGTAATCGGCACACCTGAAATACGGTACTTCTTCATCACCGCCAGAGCTTCAGCGATCTTCTGATCAGGTCCATGGTAATCGGATCGACAATCATCCCACTTTCCGATTTCTTAACCTGATCAACTTCAGTCGCCTGAGCTTCAGGAGTCATATTTTTATGGATTATCCCGATCCCCCCTTCACGCGCCATGCTGATGGCGGTACGCGATTCGGTTACGGTATCCATCGCCGCTGACAACAGAGGGATATTCAACCTGATTTTCTTTGTTAACTGGGTCCTCAGATCAACTTCTTTCGGCAGCACCTGTGAATGTGCGGGGACGAGAAGGACATCATCAAAAGTTAAGCCAACAGGGACTTCCGTATCTTGCATTACACGCTCCTTTTATTCAGCGGAAAATATTTAACCGCTGAATCTATTGAAAATAATCTGGTAAGTCAATGAATAACGGCGCTTTTCTGATAAGAAAAACGCCGTTGAGTTCAACTGTTATTTGCCTTGCAGCAGATAGGCTTCAATGAACCCGTCGAGATCGCCGTCCAGAACGGCATCGGTATTGCCGCTTTCGTGGCTGGTCCGGTGATCCTTCACCATCCGGTAGGGATGCAGAACGTACGAGCGGATCTGACTGCCCCAACCGATCTCTTTTTTCTCTTCGGAGAAGGCCGCTGCCTCTTCCTCTTTTTTCCGGATTTCCAGCTCATACAGGCGAGCCTTCAGTTGTTTCAGCGCGGTAGCCTTGTTGCTATGCTGTGAACGTTGGTTCTGACAGGCGACCACTATCCCGGTCGGAATATGAGTAATCCTGATTGCGGAATCGGTTTTGTTGATATGCTGCCCACCGGCACCACTGGCCCGGAAGGTATCAACCTTGATATCTTTATCTTCAACCTCAATCTCAATCGAATCGTCAAGTTCGGGAAAGACAAAAACCGAACAAAAAGAGGTGTGCCGACGCGAGTTGGCATCAAAAGGTGAAATACGGACCAGACGATGAATACCGCTCTCCGACTTGAGGTAGCCATAGGCATAATCGCCGGTCACGGTAAAGGTTGCGCTCTTCAGACCGGCATCATCACCCGGCTGATATTCGGTAAATTCGACCTTGAAGCCTTTACGCTCGCAGTAACGGGTATACATACGCAGTACGATATCGGCCCAATCCTGAGCTTCGGTCCCGCCTGCTCCTGCGTTGATGCTGACGGTCGCATGACTGACATCATGGTCACCCGACAACATGCGGGCAAATTCCATCTGGGCAATCTGCTGCTGCAGTTCGGGCAACATGCCGTTGACTTCAGCCAGAGTCTCTTCGTCCTCGCCTTCTTCGCCCAGTTCAATCAGGACCTGAAGATCTTCCAGCTGCTGCCTGGCTCCGTTACAATCTTCCACGATTTTCTGCAGTCGTGTCCGCTCCTTCAGAAGCTCCTGAGCCTGCTCACCCTGATTCCAGAATTCAGGCCGGGCAATCTCCGCTTCAAGCTCCGCGACCCGCTCTTCCTTGGCAGAAACGTCAAAGATACCTCCATAATTCCTGAAGTTTTTCCTGCAGATCTTTAACGCTTTCTTTTGGTTCACGGAACATGCTGTTCTCCTTCTATATAACCGGACTCAATGAATGGACCGCTGCCCAGCCACTGACCCAGATTCAAAACTATACGCCGACCTTCAGGTCTGACTGTACTCCTGGCTGCAAATAAAAAAACAGGGCCCACCCGCATTAAGCGGATGGGCACCGTTTGGTAGCTGGAGAGTATAACTGAAATCGCTCTCAAATGACAGCTTTCTTATTTGGGTGTGAATACCGATTCCGAATGACATCGGCAACAGACAGGCCTATTGATTATGTCTCCCGATTTCCATTGACCGGATCGAGGATGTTCATATCATCCAGCGTCATTAATCAGCCGTACGGCTCTTTGCGCCGGCTGAATTCGTCTGCAGGCCCCTTCATTCGTGAAAAAGATCAGCGTCAAACCCCATTGCCTTTGCGCGTTCCTTCCATTGCTTCCGCGCCAGAGAACGCATATCTTCCACATCGTCTGTTTCATCCATAATTTCCATGCCCATAAGTGTTTCGATAACATCCTCCAGAGTGACCAGTCCATCGGTCCCTCCATGCTCATCGACAACTATGGCAATATGCTGGCGCTCCTTTAGAAACTGCTCCAACAGAGATATCAGCGAAATCGACTCCGGAACAGCAAGTATTTTACGCTTCAATGCTTTCAGCTTTTTATCGCTTTGCTTTTGAGCGGCGTTGATCAGGACATCCTCTTTAAGGACAAAACCGCTTATATCGTCAATATGCATGGTGTAGAGCGGTATGCGTGAAAACGGGGATTGAGTTACTTGTTCCAACGAGTCGATAACGTTCATATCCTCGGGTAACGCGAAAACAACAGCGCGTGGAGTCATAATATCGCCCACTCTTAACGATTCGAACTGGAATATATTTCGGATAATCGTTGATTCCTCATCGCGAATATGCCCCGTTTCCGCGCCCATATGAGCCATGGCGATAAATTCATCCCTGCTGAAAACGTGAATATCCTTCCCACGCGAAATAAATTTCGTAAGTTTTTCAGAAATCCACACGATTGGATAAAGGACCAAAATCAGAGCGTTTACAAAGTACGAAGTTATCCCTGCAAGTTTTGACCAGTAGACGGCACCCAGAGTTTTAGGCACGATTTCAGAGAAAAAAAGGATCAAAAGTGTCATGACGGCCGAAAACAGACCAAACCATGCACTTCCAAATACGGCTGTCGCTTTGGAACCGGCGCCGATGGCTCCAACCGTATGTGCAATAGTATTGAGCGTCAAAATGGCCGCGAGAGATCGATCCACATTATCCTGTCGCAGATGTTTCAACATCGCCGCATAATTAGGCCGTCTCTCTTTCTGCCCTTCGATATATGAAGGAGTAATGCTTAAGAGCACCGATTCCGCCACCGAACAGAGAAATGAAAACATTAACGCCAAGAGCACGTAAATGATTAAAAGCAGAGCATCAGTGCTCATATCTTTAAAACCTCCTTCGCGATAGCCTTGTCTGCCAACGGCATGATAGCGCAATAAAGACGTTAACCGCTCTTTGAAAAAAGAAGAGCACCTGCAGTCCCTTCTGAGGCTCTCACCACTCAAAAAGAGGTCCGCTAGGTGCTCCCGGAAGAAACGTGTCCTCCTGAAGCGATTTTTGCCTTAAATGGGCAGGCCGTCAACCGTCTCTTTGACTCTTGCTGCAAGGCTCTGATCGCCGGCTTAAAAGTCAATTTGCAGCGCCATACAAAGCATTGCCGATCCGGTTGATTTTCAAGCCATGGCCCATAGTTGTCATATTGCCGCAACCAGCATGGTGTCGGCAAGGGGTGGCGGTCGGGAGTTGATCAGTATGACAGCCCCCGATCTCTGTAATTTTTAACACTGCAAAATAATCAAGGTCGCGGGGTTGCGTCCCCGCTCGTCGCCATACTCTTTTATCGCGCCATAAAAGAGTCTTCAGAAAGGCGCCCGAACTCCTTGCCGGTCATGCCTATGACAAAGGCTGCTCGCCACCAAGCTCCGCATACCGATAACAGCTGGTCACATGGTCATTCACCATGCCGATCGACTGCATGTAGGCATAACAGATGGTCGGCCCGACAAAGCGGCAACCGAGCTTTTTCAAATCTTTGCTGAGTTGCGCTGACAGCTCCGTTTCCGCCGGAACCTGATCCATGCCGGTCCAACGGTTCTGGATCGGTTCACCATCGACATAGCGCCACAGAAAGGCATCGAGCGAACCGTACTCCTGCCTGATTTTGAGTACGGCTCTGGCATTTTGAACCGCGGCGTTAATTTTGAGCTTATTGCGTACAATCCCGGTATCGCCCAGCAACCGATCGATGTCACTCTGCTGATATTGGGCGATCTTTTCAGCGTCGAAATGGTCGAAAGCGCGACGGTAATTATCGCGCTTTTTCAGGATGGTGATCCAGCTCAAACCGGCCTGAGCTCCTTCGAGAATCAGCATCTCAAACAGACGTCGTTCGTCATGCAGGGGAACGCCCCACTCCTTGTCGTGATAGTCGATGTAAAGCGGATCGTTCCCGCACCAGCTACAGCGTTTTTTTGAAGTCATCATTCAATTAAACTCACTCGGTAAATAGCGCCGCGCTTACCTTCCGGCGCTGTTTTCTTCTTGAAACCCTTCTTCTCGTCGTACCCCTGGAGGTCGTAGTAATCATCACTCCCTCTCCAGGACCAGTTTCTATCAGTAGCATGAGCATTAAAATAGAAAATAGCATTCCCCGTTTTAGCGACATAGGCATCGTCTCCGGGTGGGGAAGGGTGTCTATTTTCAGTTATAAAAACAGGGCTGGACATTGTCGACTGTCCAGCCCTGTTTTTATCAGTGGTTTAAGTGTAAATCATACCACCAATTTATTCCAGCGGACGGCGAATGTAGATTTCACGAGCCAGAGTGTCATCGACCGCAAATTGGGAGTGTCCGACCTTAAAATATAGCTGGGAAATTTCTGCACCAGATCCAATTGGCTACCGGGCAGAACGCCCATACTCATCAATTTTTGCATCTTTTTATCATCGCCGACACTTAAGTAAGCGATTTCACCATTTTCAGACGGCTTCAGTTCGGTCAAAGGCACGATCCCAGGCTCCCCTTGTTGACGTGCCTTGATGCAACAGTCCCCGGGAGGAATCGGATTGCCATGCGGACAGGTGGTTGGATGATTGAGCAGAGTGCAGAGCTTGGTATCGACCCCTGCCTGAGCAGGTGTTCGAAAACACACGCCTGTTCATTGCCCTCTTCGCCTTCAATCCCAAGGATATCCATGGTCAGACGCTCGGCCAGGCGGTGGCGGCGAACCGACATTCTCGCTTCGGCCCTGCCCTCTTTGCGCAAATGAACGCGATCATCGCGAACTTCAACGTAAGCACGCTGAATGAGTTCAAGCAGTTCTTCTGCTTCCGGCACGATCCCAAGAGATTCCATCAGGCAGCCAACATTATCGCCCTCTACGGTCATAACCCACAGGGATTCAAGAATTTCTTCCGCTTTTTCCGAAAGTTGCTCCATGTTATTTACCCTTCTCTTTTTTCAGCAGTCGACTCAAAAACTTGCCGGGGGCGGGATTCGCATAACCGCAATAGGGGCAATGGATTTTTCGGCAGCCGCCGGGGCAGGCTCCGCAGGATTTTTCTCCTTCGGCGACACCAACATTCTCGAGGATTTCCTTATGGCAAAACCGCAATTCATGCCAGCAATCCTGTCACGACCAGAACCTTGTTCAGCAGCCAACCGGATGTGAAAGCAGTAAAGGTGACAAAGGCAAAAATCGCCAACGCGGTTTTCATGCCACGCTCTTTCATCATTATCAGAAACTGAGCAACACAGGGAACAAACAGGGTCAACGTCACGGCGGCAACAGTCAACTGTGTCGCATTCATGACCCCGGACGTCTGTAGATCATAGAGTCCGGCAGCACCAAAATCACGCCGGAAAAAACCGAACACAAAAGCGGTCGTCACTTCGACCGGCAAGCCCAAAGCCTCAACAGCCGGAGATAACGTATCGACCACCGTGTTCAGCGTTCCCGTCATTTTTCCAGCCCAGAGAATGACCGAAGCAACGAGAAACAAAGGTAAAATTTCGATAAAATAGCTCTGCATCCGACTCACCGTCTTGACCGCAACATTTCTGAACTGAGGCAAGCGGAGTGGAGGTATTTCCATATAAAATACCGGGCTTCACCGGGAAGCAAGCGAGCAGTTAAAAAACCGATAAATAGAAACACCATCAGTAAAAAAACGGTCCAGACCAGAAGCGCATTCGGCGCAGCTGAAAGCAGTCCGATGATGACCCCAAGCTGGGCACTGCAGGGAATCGCCAGTGCCAGCAGCATGGTGGCAATGACCCGCTCACGTTTAGTCTCAAGGGTTCGCGTCACCAGAGTAGCCATGGTATCACAACCGAAGCCGAGCACGATCGGGATGACGGCGCGACCGGACAGACCGATATGTTTAAACAACCGATCCACCAGCAAAGCCAGACGGGGGAAATAACCGCTGTCTTCCAGCATGGAAAAAACCAGGAAAAAGGCACCGACAATCGGCAGCACCAAGGCCACCGCATAACGGACCCCAAGGGTCCAGACGCCATACTCTCCGACGGTCAGTTCATAAAGCCATTCAGCGGTAAAATGCTGCTGCGCAAAGGCAATAACGGGAGGATTGATATAGTTTTCAAAAATATTGCCTTCGAGAAAATCGACCAGCGTTCCAGCGCCGAATCCACCGACAAACTTATACAGGCCAAAGTAAACAACAATCAGCAGAAGCGGAGCTCCCGTCCAGGGATTCATCATCAGCTTGGACAGTTTTTCACTTAAGGGTTCACCATCTTTCACAAGCTGCGTAACCACACCTTCCAGAATCGATTTGCAGACTTTACGCCGCTCCAGACTGATCTGCAGATGCAGATCCGCCCGCCGCCTGAAAGTTATTTCACGAAGACTGTCCGCCAACAAACGATAATCCTCATCGGTCTCCTTCGCACAAACCAGCTGTTCGATATCATCATCCTTCTGCATCAGCAGAATACTGGTGGCCCGGCGGCTGAGACGGTAATCCCCCTTGATCAGTCTGACCAGCCGGAGGATGTCCTCTTCAAGGTCGACCGCATAGGAAAAGGGCTTGTGCGGCACCATGGCGTAAGAGGCAATTGCCTGACGCAGCTCTTCCAATCCTGCTTTACGTCGCATGACGGCACCGATCACCGGAACGCCAAGATGCTGTTGCAGCAGGTTGAGATCGAGCTTCATCCCCAGTCGTTCAGCTTCGTCAAGAATATTGACGACCAGAATCACAGGCAGACCTGCTTCGATCAACTGCAGCGTCATCGGCAGCATCCGCTCGATATTTCGCGCATCGATCACATGAACGACGGCATGAGGATCTTCGTTCAGCAGAATCTGACGGGCAACCCGTTCTTCATCTGTGATCGGCATCATCGAATACATGCCTGGAGTGTCAAGGATCTCATAACGGCAGTCATTGATGACTGAATGACCACGAGAAACTTCGACAGAGGTGCCGGGGTAATTGGAAACGGTTGTGTAAGCGCCGGTCAAAGCATTAAAGAGAACACTTTTGCCGACATTCGGGTTGCCGACGAGAACAACCTTGGGTGAAGATACTGTCTGTTCTGACATAAACGGGATGATTCCTGATAAAATATCTCTGGCTGCGCTGCAGCTATTTTTTTACAGAACAATCAGAGCACAAACCATAGAGTTCGTGACGATGACTGTTGATGGAAAACCGTGCTCGGAGGCTATTTCTTCCTGCAGGGTTTCAATGCGCGGCTCGGTAAATTCGGTCACCTTCCCACAGCTGGTGCAGACCAGATGATCATGGTGCTGACCGTCATGCAGAGGTTCGTAGCGCATCTGGCCATCACCAAAGTTCAGCTCACTGGCGATGCCACATTCGGCGAACAGCTTCAGCGTACGGTGAACAGTCGCATAGCCAATGCGAGGATGATCTTTGCGGAGAAGAAGGTAGAGTTCCTCGGTTGAATAATGCGAATCCGATTCGAGAAAAGCATCAAGAATCGTTATTCTCTGGTTGGTATTTTTCAATCCCTTGGTTTGCAGGTATTGTCTGAAAATAGCAGCATGATCCATATTGCAGTCCTCGGCGAAATTGAAATTGACTATCAGAAGCTAATGGATGGCGCACGAAAGATCAAGTTAAAAACAGGAGCCAGCCATACAAGTGTCCGCTCAGCCAAAATTTGTTGGAAAAACCTGGTATAAAAAGCCTGCGATTCGGGTGAACATATCAAAAAACAGCAGCACACCGGCAACCATCAGCAGCACACCGGTGATAATTTCGACAATTCGGATATGCTTTTTAAAACGATTGAAAAAACCGAGAAAAGCATGAAACATGAGACCAGAAATCAAAAAAGGTAGACCCAGCCCGGCCGAATAACTGGTCAACAACAGAATCCCTTTACCGACTCCGCCGGAGCTTCCGGCGGCAATAGCCAGGATAGCCCCAAGAATCGGACCGATACAGGGTGTCCAACCCGCAGCAAAAGCGACCCCGACCAGAAAAGTGCCGACCAGACCGGTCGGTTTGTTGCGCAGCTGAATCCGCTTTTCGCCAAGCAACATACCGAAGTGTAGAATTCCGCTCAAGTGAACACCAAACAGAAAGATCAACACCCCGCCGACTTTCTGCAGGACCCCGAGCCCATCACGAAGATAGGTTTGAAAAGAAGCCGATGCCAGACCGGCAAGACCGCCCAGGGTAATAAAAACAGCTGAGAATCCTGCGATGAACAGCAAGGAATGCAACAGGACTGTCATTCGAATCTGGACACCGGCATCTGCGGACTTCAGGTCGCCGAATGAAACTCCGGAGATATAGGTCAGATATGAAGGGATCAGCGGCAGGACGCAGGGGGAAAAATAGGATAACACCCCGGCGGTAAATGCAATCCAGATTGTAACGTCGGTTCCGACATCCATAATATTAACCGTTAACCAGGAAATCTATTTTTTTGAACGTCGGCCCCTTCAGCCAATCACGTGCTCCGATGATTTTTCGACAACAATCCCATTACGATCGATGATAAAGCTTTCCGGAAAACGGAAGACACCATAACTGTTTTGAACGGCCTGACTGCCGTCGAGCAGAATCGGAAAGCTGTACGGTGTCTTCTTAAGAAAATCAGTAACAACCTCCTTCCCGTTTGCTTCAACATTGACAGCCAGCATCACCAACCCCTTGTTCTCAAAGTCACGATGCAGCTGTTCCATTGACGGCATCTCTTCACGGCAGGGCGGACACCAGGTTGCCCAAAAGTTCAGAATCACAACCTTGCCGCGGAACTGAGACAGACTAACCGCCTGCCCCTCCATGTCGGTGAGGGTAAAATCCGGCGCATGCTTACCGATCAAACCGGTTGGTGCGGCAGCGGCCTGCGGCTGCGGGGGTGATTGCTCACACGCGACCAGAGCGAAAAGTAAGGTAACCACAGACAAAATCAGAGGCGCTGTTCTAATCCATTTCATAACACGATCCTTTATTCTCAATCAGGGCAACTCAACAAGGTAAGCGTAATTATTCCTGATGACGGTAAATGTAAGAGGTTTTCGTCCCAGGTGGGCCTCAATCACTTGCTTATAAGCCGCCAGATTTTCAACTTTAACTCCTGCGACCTTGGCAATCATGTCCCCTCTCTGAAGACCGACAGCGGCCGCGGCTGAATTTTCGGCGATCGACTCGACAAACAGTCCCTGCCTTCGCTCCGTCAGATCAAAACCGAAAACGTCACGAGTATAGGTCATTTCATAACCATCAGGCAAGCGACTGAGCTTGATCTGTTGCTGCAATCTTTCGCGTCCGCGTAGCAGTTCCAGCACCAATGTGTCATCCGGGGTATATGTCTGCATCAGGGAAAGATACTGCTCGGCATCGGCCACCGGAACACCATCGACTGAGAGGATGACATCGGCCACCTGAAGCCCTGCCTTTTCAGCTGGAGACGAATCAACCACCTCTTCCACCAGAACACCACTTTCTCCAAACGAGCGAACAAAGCTGCTGCTGACACCACCAATATCGATCCCCATAAAGCCATGTCTCACGCGGCCGTAAGTCACCAGATCATTCAGAATCCGTTTTGCTGTATCGATCGGAATTGAAAACCCTATTCCCTGCGCCTGACGGGCAATTGCGGTATTGATACCGACGAGTTCGCCATTCACATTGATGAGAGGGCCGCCGGAATTCCCTGGGTTGATCAGAGCATCGGTCTGGATAAAAACCGAAGAGAAATGGTTCCCGAGGTTTACCCGCCTCTTGACTGAACTGACGATACCCGTTGTGATCGAATGTCCCAACCCGAGGGGGTTACCGATGGCGATGACAGTTTCACCCAACATCAGGTCATTCGAACGGGCGGGCGGCAGGTAGGGATACTCTCCTTTTCAATGATTTCAAGAACCGCCAGATCAATGGCGGAGTCACTTCCGACCAGCCGTGCTTCCAGCTCCCGAGCGCCATCAGAAAGAGCGACAAAGATCTTGGACGCCTTATCAACAACATGAGCATTGGTTAAAATGCGTCCATCTCCATCAATAATGACACCGGAACCAAGAGACTGGGTCTTGTAACTGCGCGATGGCATCATATCACGGAAAAACTGATCGAACATCGAATCACCGAAACCGAAAAAATCACTGCTTCGACGCTGAACGATCTGTTCAGTACGGATATTGACAACGGCACTGCGGGCTTTTGCCACAGCGTCAACAATGACCGACCTGCGCTCTGCGGAAAATCCAGCCCCTGGCAGGCAGAGCGAAAAACAGACGAGGAAAGAAACGACACGTAACAACATCACTAAAGTCCTATGGCGCCTGAATATTATATTTTTCCAGGCGGTAAAGCAGAGTGTGGCGTGGAATCTGGAGGAAAGCTGCAGCTTTGCTCTTGTTCCCATTACAGCGATTGAGTGCTTCGATAACGGCATCCTGCTCCAGCTGTTCCAACGAATACCCCTCTTCCGGCAGATTAAGAACCCCACCCGCCCTGCTGGCCGGACGGCGCATCCGTGCCGGCAGCTCAGTAATATCCAGCAGATCACTGCTACGCAGGATCAACATCTGTTCGACAACATTTCCAACTCCCGAACATTCCCGGGCCAATCGTAATTCTGCAGACAATCAATCAGCTGTTTGGACAACTTCACCTGGGCTCCATGTGACTGTTTCTGCAGACAGAACTGCAGCAGTTGCGGAATATCCTCGCGCCTCTCTCTTAATGGGGGAATTTCGATCGGAACGACTGCGAGACGATAGTAGAGGTCTTCGCGAAAGCCGCCGTCAAGCATGGCCTGTTCAAGGTCGCGGTTGGTTGCTGCGATCACCCGGACATTCACCGTTTCAGTGACTCCGCCGACCGGTTCTATCTGCTGTTCCTGAAGCGCCCGCAGCAGTTTAGGCTGCAGCTCAACGGGCAATTCACCAATCTCGTCAAGAAAGAGCGTGCCTCCGTCTGCGAGTGAAAATTTCCCTTTGCGATCACTGACGGCACCGGTGAAAGATCCCTTGATATGGCCGAACAGCTCACTTTCAATCAAATCTTTGGGGATAGCTGCGCAGTTAACGGCGATAAACGGTTCCTTGCTGCGGGCGGAGCCATGATGCAACGCTTTGGCGATCACCTCTTTTCCGGTCCCACTTTCGCCACTGATCAGAACGGAGGCCTCGCTCGCCGCAACCTTTCTGACCCGGTCCATCAGAACTTTCATTCTGGGTGCATCGGCAATGATCTGAGAAGATCTATCGTTACCGGAGAGCTCCTCTTTCAACTGCAGGTTTTCCTGGCGCAATTTTTTAACTTCAAAGGCTTTGGCGACAGTCATGATCAACTGATCCCGACCGAACGGTTTGGCCAGATAATCGTAAGCTCCAACCTTCATCGCCTCAACAGCCTGTTCAACAGTACTGAAAGCGGTCACGATGATTACAAGAGTTCGCGGTTCTATTTCGAGCAGCTGTTCCAACACCTCGTAGCCGCTCATCCCCGGCATCTGAACATCGGTAATAACCATTTCGGGACGATGTCGCCTGAACAGCGCCAGGCCATCTTCTCCATCCCCTGCGGTTAAAACATCATAACCCGCTTCACCCAGGTTAAACTCCATGACACGGCGTAATGAAACGTCGTCGTCAATGACAAGAATCTTTCGAGCCATTATCATCTCCATCGTTACAAGGCTGATCTGCCGGTTTGAGGGTCAGTAGAAATTCTGCCCCTCCCTCCGGTCGATTCCGTACTTCGATCCGGCCACAATGGCTTTGGACGATACGATATGTAATCGCCAGGCCAAGGCCGGTGCCGCTGTTTTTGGTCGTAAAAAAAGGATTGAAAACCTTATCCAGATCGTCTTCAGGAATCCCCGGTCCACTATCTTTAAAATGGATCAGGACATGACCGCAATCCGTCACCTGAGTTTCGATCCACAGATCACCTCCCTGGTCCATCGCCTGCAGAGCGTTCAGAATGAGATTGAGAAAGACCTGTTTAAACTGGTTTTCATCACCGATAACAGAAGGAAGCTTCTGTTCCTGCCAGTGAATCCGAACCCGATTTTTTTTCGCTTGCTGACGACAGAACTGCAATATGTCCTTGAGGACGATACTGATCTGACAAGATTTTTGCTCCCCCGACCCGGGGCGGGCAAAACTCAGGAAATCCTCAACCACCCGGTTAAGGCGATCAACTTCATCGACCAGAATAGCAGCAAATTCAGCGTGCCGATCATTCGCCGGCATTGCATCGCGGAGAATTTCAGCTGTCCCACGAATTGAACCGAGTGGGTTGCGAATCTCGTGAGCCATGCCTGCCGATAATTCCCCCAGCGCCGTCAAACGGTCGGCCTGTCGCAATTGATCTTCGATATCCATGATTAAATCAGCCTGTTCTCTCAGCTTGGCGTAGCTTTCTGATAGATCTTTCAAACTCTTTTCGGTTTTCAACCGCTCAAACTGTAATTTTGACGCAAGAATCCCGGTGACCAATCCTGTCAGGTTAAAAAGCAGTACTTCAAAGTACTGCTGAAGACTGATCGTCGGGACAACTCCCCATTGAAACATGGCATGAGGAGCAAAGATAACCGACACCAGAAGAGCAGAAGCAATCCCCCCCTTCAGCTTGAACCAGATGCCGGCAAGGACTATCGGCAGATAGTAAAGCCGGCAGATAATACCGTAATAAGGTGACTTTTCAGAGCCGGTCAGATAATGCAGGAAGGCAACAAAAAGTATCATTGCCAGCAGAGCCGTCAGTCTCAACCATGTTTTTTTCTGCTCCGCCATAGCGGTCTCTCCTAACAACATAGAAGCTTGCTCGAACGTTCATGTGGAATATCCTACAGACCTCTCCACGATCTGTCCAGTCGCGTGTCAAAAAGAATCCCTCAGAGGATAAAACCGTCTCAGGATAGACAGTGACCGGGAGATCGGTTATCTTATTCAGCTTTGGGGAGATACTATGCTGCTGCTTTTGGAAACCATCGCCATTGTCCTGCCCGTTTTCCTGGTTATCAGCCTTGGTGTATGCCTGAAACGTATAAAACTGCTTGACGATTCCTTTCTCTACCAGACCAACCAGCTTGTCTATCTCGTCTTTTTACCGATCTTATTATTCTATAAAATCGGCACGGCTGATTTTACCAGTTATTTTGACGGGGCTCTTGTTATCGGCTCCTCTCTGGTTATCTTCATCGGTTTTTCTCTGTCCTATCTCTATGCCGGCTGGCGCAAGTATCCAGCGGCTCAAAAGGCAGTTTTTCACAGGGGTCATTTCGCGGAAATCTCGCCTATATCGGATTGGCCATCTGCCTCAATGCTTATGGTGAAGAAGGGCTTACAAGAGCAGGGATCCTGATGGGGTTTCTTGTTCCCGTGCTTAATTTTTTTGCAATTCTGGCCCTGATTCTGCCTCAGAGTCAATCGGCTCACAGCAAATCTCCCAACTGGTTGTTCCAGATCGCCTTTAACCCTTTGATCATTGCATCCTTCTGTGGAATCATCTGGAGCTATTTCGAACTCCCCATTCCGCTGATTATCGACCGTTCAATGAGCATTGTGACCGGCCTTGCACTGCCTTTGGCACTATTGGCCATCGGTGGTTCATTCTCACTCAAACGAATCAGGGGAGACCTCAAACTGGCCGGATTTGCAAGTGCGATCAAACTCTTTCTGCTTCCCGTCTTCGCATCCATCATCTTGACTTTCCTGGGAGTCGATGGGATCAATCTGGGTCTTGGTATTCTCATGTCCGGAACACCCGCTGCCACAGCCACCTACATCATGGCCCATCAGATGAAGGGGGATGCGGAGTTGGCAGGATCAATCGTCATGATTTCAACCCTCGCGTCCGCCCTGAGCTATACCATCCTCTTAATGCTGCTGAAAACGACCGGACTGCTATAGAAAAGAGAGTAATTCATGAGAGAAATTATCAGCCTTTCAATATCGGCAGCAGGTTTACTGTTGTTCCGCCCGGCAATACGAGCTCTGTCTCTGGTCGCATCAATCTGGCTATGGAACGCGGTGCCTTTGGCTCAGGCGAGCATGAGACGACGCGCAGCTGTATCGAGTTGCTTGAAAGTGTACCGCCGGCAGACCAACTCAAAATTCTCGACCTTGGAAGCGGGACAGGAATCCTGTCCATAGCCGCCCTGCTCTCCAATCGGGAGGCCACAGCGACATGTCTTGACATCGACCCGGTTGCTGTCGCCAGTTGCCGGAGAATTGCAGCCTTAATCAACTGGACCACAGAGTTAAACACTCCTGCGGAACACTCGATCAGTTAGATGAACGCAATTTTGATCTGGTCCTGGCCAATATCTATGGAGATATCCTTCTGGAGATCGCAGCCGACCTCGTCGATCGCACTACAGCGGGGGGCTATCTTCTGCTGTCGGGCATTCTCTGGGAATACAATTATGACGTTAAAAAAAGATACCGGACACTGGGTTGCAGCCTGGTCAGAAGCCTGCTGCTTGAAGAGTTTTGTACCCTGCTGCTCAAAAGGGATTAGCCGGCCACCCGTCCGCCCCGGCGAGACCAGCATACGGAACGGTTACGACCGCCCTGTTTCGCCCTGTAAAGAGCTTGATCAGCATACTCAATAATCATGTCCCCACTCTCACTGTCAGCAGGGAAGATGCAATGCCAACGGAGATCGTCACAGCAACCCGCGCCCCCTGACTTTTCAAAGTAAGATTTTCAACGTCGGCTCTCAGTCGCTCGGCGACTTCAAAGGCTCCCGGACCGTCGGCACCCTCAACCAGAACGGCAAACTCTTCGCCACCAATCCGCGCAGCCAGATCACCGGACCGGACAACCCCGTTAAGTTGGGTGGCAACCTGGCGGATGACCTGATCCCGAACGGATGGCCACAGGTATCGTTTATCCGCTTAAAATAATCGATATCGCATAAGATCAGACTATAAGGGCTATGTCGCCGCAAGGCGCGTTCAGACATCGCTGCAAGGGCACGGTCAAAAGCTCTGCGGTTGGCAATGCCGGTCAGAGAATCCTTTAATGTCATTTCGTTGATCTGATCATGGGCCCGGGCCAAGTCCAGCTTGACAGCGACCTGGGCGGCAATCATTTCGATCATGCCGCGACAGCTCCGGGCAAACTGGTTCTCGTTCAGCGCAGCGACAATCAGTACGGCATCGACAGGAAGGTCCTCCTGACTTAAGGGAACAACAAGAACGGATTTATATTTTTCGAAATAGTTCAACCGATCGACAATTGGAGCCTGATGTCCTGACGACATCGACTCCGGCAGTATTCGTCGATACTTGACGACCTGTCCGATAACCGAATCCTGCAGCTTAAACTCTCTCTGCGTTAATGGTACAGACGTGTCCCTCGAAACAAACTCGAACCGATGCCGATCGTCACAGATTGAACTGATTGCCACCAGGTCAACATCGATAATACAGCCGATAGCAGCGACGGCAGCTCTGTAAACGGACTCAACCCCGAGGCTGGAATTCAAGGTTTTCAAACCATTGAAGACCTGTTGTAAGCTGTGACGTTCCAAATCGACATACAGATGATTTTGATCTGAGCAAATTCGGCACAAATCAATCCGGCAACCTGCTCAATCAGAGTACAGTGCTCAACACTCCAGCCCATTGCGACTTCACGTTCAAGGCACAGAACACCGATCCGCCTGTCGCCATCGCCGATCAGAACACGGGCATAAAAACTACCCACTTTTCTACAGCTGTCCGAATATGGAATCGCCGGTGACGTCGAGCGATAGGACGGCAGCGATATTTCATCCCGATCTTTAAGAGTTCCGAGAATCCCCTCTTTGATATTAACCAGCGGCGCTGCTAAAGATGATGAGCGAGACCAGGCATAACAGACCAGCTGATCCGGCTCTGAACCGTTCCATAAGAGTACGGCTGACGACAGGCCGAGAGCTGACCGTAGAAGTCTCAGTTGACACTCCGTATTGCCCCTGAAGCTGCGTATTAACGTCAGGTGAGCTTCTTGATTCAGAAGACCATTCGCCTGCTCCAGATGGAAGGGGAGCAACGCTACTTCCGATCCTTCAGCGAAATAATGATTATCTGTTTTTTTGCCAAATTTTGTCGAAAAGAAACGATGCATAGCATTGACAGCCGTTAAGGATTAAACAACCTTGAAGGACCATACTGCCTTAACTGAATGATTTTTGGTACAAAAAAGCAAATCAAAGATCAGCCCCGGGCGGTTGGCGACCGAGGTCAACGAGCCTGGAGCGGGCAGGCCAAAAACAGGAAAAGTGTCCACGTCCTGTTTTGGTGAATGAAGAAAAAACAAGCCTTTGCGTAACGAGTCTGACAAAGCCCAGAGAACGGACTTTGTCATCAAAAAATGGGCGGATCAACAGATCCGCCCAATGTGATTCAAATCAAGAAAATGATCGTGTCAATTGTCAACTCGTTGCTGTTGGAGTCATAGACTTCAGGTACTCACGATTCAGCTTGGCAATAAACTTGACACTGATTCCTTTTGGACATGCAGCCTCACACTCATAGTGGTTGGTGCAATTACCGAAACCTTCGTCCAGAATAGCCTGGGTCATAGCCTGAACACGCTGACGCGCCTCCGGCTTACCCTGTGGCAAGGCAGCCAACTGAGCCACCTTGGCACTGGTGAACAGCATCGCCGAGCTGTTTGGACAGGCGGCAATACATGCACCACAACCGATACACTCGGCAGCGTCCATGGCGTAATCGGCAACCGGCTTGGAAATCAGCATGGCATTGCCGTCAGCGACACCACCGGTATGGCAGGACGTATAACCACCGGCCTGCATAATGACGTCAAGCGATGTCCGGTCAACGATCAGGTCCTTCTGAATCGGGAACGCCTTAGCACGCCATGGCTCAATGAAAATTTCATCACCATCGTTGAACTGACGCATATGCAGCTGGCAAACGGTTGTTTTTTCCTGGTGACCATGAGGACGGCCGTTGATGACCTGTGAACACATACCACAGATACCTTCGCGACAGTCATGATCAAAAGCGATCGGATCTTTTCCAGTCTTGATCAGATCATCATTGACCTCATCGAGCATCTCCAGAAAAGACTGATCCGGACTGACGTTCTTAGCTTGATAGGTCTCCAGTTTTCCTTTAGCTTGTGGCCCCTTCTGGCGCCATACATGCAATGTAAGGTTCATTATTTATAACTCCTCACGGCAAGCTTGACATTTTCAAATTTCAAAGGCTCTTTGTGCAGCTCCGGCTCTTTGCCAACGCCCTTGAACTCCCAGGCAGCGGAATAACAGAAGTTTTCGTCATCGCGCATGGCCTCGCCATCATCGGTCTGATGTTCAGTCCGGAAATGGCCACCACAGGATTCTTCACGGTGGAGAGCATCTTTAGTCATCATTTCAGCAAATTCGAGGAAGTCGGCCAGACGCCATGCATTCTCAAGTTGCTGATTCAACTCGCCGGCTTCGCCGGTGACGTTGACGTTGTTCCAGAACTCATCACGAATTTCCGGAATTCTCTGCAGGGCGTGCTCGAGACTGGTGTTGTTACGAGCCATACCGACATCTTCCCACATAACGCTGCCAAGCTCACGATGAAGCTCACCAACGGTCTTCTTGCCCTTGATGGAGAGCAGTCTGCTGATGTTGTTTTCAACATCTTCAATCGACTTCTTGAACTCAGGATGGTCCTCTTTGGTTTCGCCCGGAGTGACGGACGCCAGGTACTGCGCAATAGTGTAAGGAATAACGAAATAACCGTCAGCCAAACCCTGCATCAGCGCTGAAGCACCAAGACGGTTTGCACCGTGAACCGAGAAGTTCGCCTCCCCCAGAACAAACAGACCGGGAACATTGCTCATGCAATGGTAATCAACCCACAGACCACCCATTGAGTAGTGCGGAGCGGGATAGATACGCATGGGACGCTCGTAACCATTTTCATCGGTAATCTTCTCGTACATTTCGAACAGGTTACCGTAACGCTGCTCAATCATCGGCTGACCAACGCGGTCGATGGATGACTGGAAGTCGAGGAAGACGCCACGCTTGGTTTCGCCGACACCACGACCATCATCACACTGCTCTTTCGCAGCACGGGAAGCGATATCACGTGGAGCCAGGTTGCCGAATGATGGATATTTACGCTCCAGGTAATAATCACGATCCTCGTCAGGAATCTCACTCGGATGCTTGTCGCAGTCTTCAGCCTTCTTCGGCACCCATACGCGACCATCATTTCGCAGGGATTCTGACATCAGGGTCAGCTTCGACTGCTTGTCACCGTGTTGGGGAATACAGGTCGGGTGGATCTGGGTGTAGCATGGGTTAGCCATATAGGCACCCTTCTTGGTTGCCTTCCAGATCGCCGTTGCACTACAGCCCATAGCATTGGTGGACAGGTAGAAAACGTTGACAAAGCCACCGGTGGCCAGGATAACGGCGTCGCCCCAATAGGACTCGATTTCGCCGGTGATCAGGTTACGACAGGTGATCCCTTTGGCAACCCCATCGACAACAACAAGGTCAAGCATTTCCCGGCGGGCAAACATCTTGACCGTCTTGTTCTTGATTTGCCGTGACAGAGCCGAATAAGCACCGAGCAACAGCTGCTGCCCGGTTTGACCACGGGCGTAGAACGTCCGTGAAACCTGAGCGCCACCAAAGGAGCGGTTGTCTAGATAGCCGGCATAATCACGAGCAAACGGAACGCCCTGGGCGACACACTGATCGATGATATTGTTGGACACCTGAGCCAGACGCCAGACATCGGCCTCACGGGCGCGGAAGTCCCCCCCTTAACCGTGTCGTAAAACAGGCGATAGATGCTGTCGCCATCACTCGGGTAGTTTTAGCGGCATTGATACCGCCCTGAGCGGCGATACTGTGAGCACGACGTGGGCTGTCCTGATAGCAGAAAGCCTCAACATTGTAGCCGAGTTCACCCAGAGAAGCTGCAGCAGCGCCACCAGCCAATCCTGTACCGACAACAAGAATTTTGAATTTACGTTTATTAGCAGGGTTCACCAGCTTCATGTCAAAACGATGGCGATCCCATGAAGTTTCGATAGGTCCTGTAGGTGCTTTTCCGTCTAAGATCACAATAAGCCCCTATTTCACAATACGAGCAAGGATAAACAGAGGAATGGCGATATATGCCAGTCCATAAACGATAGCCAAAATCTTACCAACAGCAGTGACCTTGTCCTGGCTCGGCCCCGTGCTCCAGCCAAGGGTCTGAACCCAGCTGGAGACGCCGTGACTTAAGTGCAGGAACAGGGCAACCATTGCAATGATATAGATCACTGAAATGAAAACTTTCTGGAAGCTTAAGACCACCATGGAAAAGACATCAGGCCGCATTGCTGCATCCAGAGGCAGGTGGGACGCAGAAATTTCAGGGTTTGTGACCTGTACGGTGAAATGAAGCAGGTGATAGATCAGGAACGCCAGAATAATCAGACCGGTAAAGACCATGGTTTTTGCAGAAAATGTGGTCACCAGCGTTTTTTGGACAGCATACTGCTCAGGCGTTGCGGCCTTGTTTTCAAGGTAGAGCTGAATACCGAAAGTGATATGAACAGCAAACAGACCGAGCATCACCAAACGAAAAACCCAAACCAGCGGGCCAAGATCGTGCAGATGTTTAGCATAGGCATTAATACCATCGGCCCCTGCAAAAACCGACAAGTTACCCAGGAGATGGACAGTGATGAAACAGACCAGCATCAATCCGGTCACCGCCATCAGAATCTTTCTTCCTACTGTGCTTGTTAACAGATTCATAGTTAGATATCCCTCGAGAAAGTGAATTGATTGTCAATCAGGACTTATCTCCCAAATTCAATCACCAGTAAAACAAACGTCCCGGTCCGGCCCTACTCTCCTTTTAAAACCGAACCTTGCTGTCACGTCCCGGCGGACCACGCCAGGACCTGATCCTCCTGTTCATATTGAACATCCCTTAGGTGTCAATACAATCATTAGAAAACTCAACTCACGGCAAATAGTAAATCGTATACTGTATACTAAACATTGTTATAAAATTAAAGCAAAAAAACAACACATAGAGATTTTCGAATATTTTGACGGAAGCCAGCTATCACTGGAACTGCCCCGCTTAAAAGACCGGAAAAAGAATCCATTTCCGGTCTTTTTTCTGTTCTATTTCAGTTCCTGAATTTTAACCAGACTCAGCTCAAGAATGGATTTTTTTTCTTCTGCAGTGCGCAGCTTTTCCCGGTCTTTTTCGAGAACATGAGGAGGCGCATTGGCAACAAATTTTTCATTGGAGAGCTTCTTGTTGAAGAAATCAACATCCTTCTGTACTTTGGCTACCTCCTTCAACAGGCGTGCCTCCTCTTCCTCAACATCGATCAGCCCAGCCAGGGGATAAGAACGTCAACCTCGCCGGCAACCTGAGTTGATGCCTGCTTCGGACGCTCGAGACCGATTCCCAGTTCCAGCTCTTCAACCCGCGCCAGAGAATGGATATAGCGCTGCCCTGAGCGAATGGCGGCAACAGCCTGCTCCGACTTGCAGTCAAGCACGACCTTGATTTTTTTACCCGGCGGGACATCAAGCTCACCCCGAACATTACGGATTGCCCGGATAACATCCATAACGATATCCATATCGGCAACAACCTGTTCATCAGCCGGAATAATCTCAGACTGAGGATATTCACTCATCATGATCGATGCCGCCGGACGTTCCCCGGCAGGGCGTGCCAGATCTCTTCGGTCACAAAAGGCACAATCGGATGCAGCATCCGCAACAGTCCTTCAAGCACGGTATACAATACGGCCTGTGCTCGTTGTCGTGCGGCGGTATCGTCACCATACAAGTCATCCTTACTTAATTCCACATACCAGTCGCAGAATTCATGCCAGGTAAACGAATAAAGCAAACCAGCGGCATCATTGAACTTATAATCCCTCAATGCCTTGTTGATCCCTTTGGCCGCAACACCATAACGGTAGAGAATCCACTGATCCGCCTGTGACAGTTCCAGCTCATCGAGCCTGATGCCGGCGGGATCGAAATCTTCCAGATTCATCAGGGCAAAACGGCTGGCATTCCAGAGCTTATTCACAAAGTTACGATATCCGCCGATACGTTCGGTCGACAGCTTGATGTCACGTCCCATTGCAGCAAAAGCACACAGGGTGAAACGAAAGGCATCCGCACCGTATTCGTCAACAATGGTCAACGGATCGATCACATTCCCCTTACTCTTGCTCATCTTCTGCCCATGAGCATCGCGGACCAGGGCATGGATATAAACTTCTTTAAATGGAACCTCTCCCATGAACTTGAGTCCCATCATCATCATACGGGCAACCCAGAAGAAGAGGATATCGAAACCGGTCACCAGACAACTGGTCGGATAAAATTTATTCAGAGTATCGGTCTGTCCAGGCCAACCCATGGTTGAGAATGGCCACAGCGCAGATGAAAACCAGGTATCAAGGACATCGGTCTCCTGGCTTATTTTTTGACTGCCGCAGTGTTTGCAAACGCTCGCATCCTCAAGTGAAACGCTGATCTCGCCACAGTCGTCGCAAACCAGGCCGGGATGCGGTGTCCCCACCAGATCTGCCGGCTGATACACCAGTCCTGGATATTGCGCATCCATTCGTAATAGGTTTTTTCCCATTGTACCGGCAGGATTTTCGTCGTGCTCGACTCGACTGCCTCAATGGCTTTTTCTGCCAGTGGTTTGACGGCAACGTACCACTGCTTGCTCATGTAGGGTTCGATTACGGTCCTGCACCGGTAACACTCCCCAACAGAGTTAGAATAGTCTTCGATTTTTTCCAGCAGGTCCAGATCCTTGAGATCAGCGATAACCTGATCGCGGGCAGCATAACGATCCATCCCGGCATAGCCGCCGCCATTTTCATTGATAAGGCCGGACTCGTCGAGGACATTGATAAATTCAAGTTCGTGACGCTTGCCCATTTCAAAATCATTGAAGTCATGAGCCGGGGTGATTTTAACCGCCCCACTACCAAACTCCTTGTCGACGTAGTCATCGGCAATGATCGGAATCTCACGGTTCATAAGCGGCAGCAGCACGTTTTTGCCGATCAATTCCCGGTAGCGCTCATCTTCTGGATGAACAGCGACAGCGGTATCACCAAGCATCGTTTCGGGACGGGTCGTGGCAACAATCAGAACCTGCTCAGTCCCGGCCACAGGATAACGCAGATGCCAGAGACTCCCCTTTTTATCATCATGCTCAACTTCCAGATCCGACAGTGCCGTATGACAGCGTGGACACCAGTTAATGAGGCGATTATCACGGTAGATAAGATCATCTTCATAGAGCTTGACAAAAACCTCGCGCACGGCACGCGACAAACCTTCATCCATCGTGAAGCGCTCACGCTCCCAATCGCAGGAAGCCCCAAGCCGTTTGAGCTGGTTGATGATCTGACCACCGGATTCTTCGCGCCACGCCCAGACCCGATCGATGAATGCGTCACGGCCGAGAGCATGGCGATCTCGGCCCTCTGCTGCCAACTGTTTTCGACAACATTCTGAGTGGCGATTCCGGCATGATCCGTTCCCGGCATCCACAGCACTTCATAACCACTCATCCGCTTCCAGCGACAGAGAATATCCTGAAGAGTATTGTTGAGGGCGTGCCCCATATGCAGGACACCGGTTACATTCGGCGGCGGAATAACAATAGAATAATGGGGCTTTGTAGAGTTTTCATCGGCATGAAAATCACCGCGTTGTTCCCAGATATCAAACCATTTCTGTTCAACCTGGGCGGGTTCATAACCTTTCGGTAGATGCGTATCCATAACTGGCAGTCCTTCTGTTGATGCAATGAATTAAATTTTATTGTTTCTGACTCTTCAAGTGCCCCGGGGTCGCCAAGCGGGTCCGCAGACCGGTTTTCGACTCCGACATCCCCAGATAAAAAGCGGCATATTGAGCATAAAAGAGATATTTTGATGTGGGGGACAATAAATGGGGGAGGCAAGGAAGTCAAGATTTCCCTGTCTCCCCCGAGGAGAAGAATGTTCAGTAAGTGGTTGCAGGGGAGCTATTTTGCGACAGCTTGCTTAATCTTGCGAATCTCTTCTTTAATCATCGCTTCAGCCAGATCCGGGACAACTTCCCAGGCTATTTTCTCAAGCATTTCACCAGCCATTTTTTCAATGATCGGGCCAGCAACCCTACCGACCACATCTCTCAACTCATCGTCACTCAATTCCTGCAACCTGCGTTCAGCCTCTTCGACGGCCGAAACAACGGGTTCCTCATCGATGTCTGCGACGATCTTTGCCGCAGCAACACCGGCAAAAGCCGCTGTCTCAACCACGTGGCCCGGCTCTTCTTCCGGCTCTGTATCTTCAAAGTAAAAGCTTTCATCCAGGATAGCAGTGTCAGCGGATTCCAGTTCTTCAAGCTCCTCGCTATCATGAACTTTCAGCGCGGAGTCTTCCTGATCATCAGCGAAAATGAAAGCATCATCTTCAACTTCTTCAACCACGTCTTCACGGCTGGACACAACCGTCTCCTGAACTTCAGCAAAGACAGGCTCAGCTGCGACAACTTCAGATTCAGAGAGATCCTCGACAATGTCTTCTTCGGTCAGTTCTTCGATGACATCATCCTCGGACAAATCGAGGATCTCTTCGTCCGGGACTTCATCGTCAGGAACTCCGGCAGCGGAGATAACATCGACCTGTTGAGCTTCGTCCTCCGAAAGAGTGTTCAGCTTCTGATCGTTATCGAAGTTGAGCGGACCTTCAGCACCGATCTCGTCCACGTCATCATCAAGAATAAAGACCTCATCTTCGCCTAGATCAACAGTCGAAACCGTCTCGACATCATCCTCCGACAACTCAAGCGGCACATCATCGGAAGGCAGATCCGTGGTCGGTTCAACGCTGTCCTCCTCATGCTCCTCTTCAGTCAGTTCGAGCACACCCGAGTCGTCTTCAACGACAGCAGAGACGTCATTCGAGTAAGCTGAAAAATCAACCTCATTCGACGCCTCGAGTTCAGGCTCATCGTCTGTGTCGCCGTCAACGGCAATGAAATCAGAGGGGCTATCATCCCCAAATGGAGCGGAAACGGCCTCCTCGTCATCACTCTCTTCTGCAATATCTTCGATGTTGAAGTCTTCGCCGGAGATGGAGTCTGCGACATCCACCGTTCCGTCAATCACAAAAGGTTCCTCAACGACAGGATCGGTATCTCCGGACCCAACGGCTTCTTCGTCCCTCTCGCCGTCATCGGCAACAGTTGTCTCTTCTTCAACTCCTGCATCTGAATCGCTGAATGCAGTGGCAACAAATGGACTATCCTCTTCGTCGGAATCGGCATCTCCCTGGAGATCATCCTCTTCAAAAGAGACTGCGTCCCAGATATCATCGGACGAATTGTCCGAATTATCGTCAGCCATAGACAATTCGTCGACAACATCAAGGCCAAGAATCGTTTCATCGACAGCCAGGTCTCCATCCTCAGCAGTTGCCCCAAGCTCCGATTCTTCTACAGCGGCACTGCTGTTATCAGCCTGGCCACTCTCAAATCCAGCCGGATGCAACGGCTCGGACTCAACCAACTGGGCAACTTTATCCAGCAGGGCCTGAGACTCAAACGGTTTGGTTAACCAGCCATCGGCACAAACTTCTTCAGCTTTTCCTTCATCAAAATGATCGAAAGCTCCGGGCAGCAACAACACAGATGTCCCGCTCAAGCTGGGTTCACTCTTGATTGCCTGACAAAGCTCAAAGCCATCTTTCCCCGGCATGGAAATATCCGCGATAACAACATCAGGACACAGTTCCAGAGCCTTTTCAAACGCGCTGTCACCATCTTCAGTCGTCGTCAGTTCAAAATCTTCGGTCGCGAAGATAATACCGACGACTTTTTGAATAGTGATACTATCATCTGCCAGCAGCAGCTTTTTCATCATGGATGTCTCCTCACACCACAGGAATCGGATGGGTCCCGCCAGAAATTCTGGGTCATTTCGATCGCCAGAAAGTTGATGTCCAGAATTTTATATTGTTTATTTTGAAACGTAAATTCACCGCTTACCCAGGCTTCCCTGGATTCGCTTCCGACAGTTCTTGTTCCTTTTTTTCTGCAACTATTTTTCCGTTCAACTCAGCAGGCAATGCGACGGCACCATACTCGGATTCAACCAGAACCAGGTAGCCTGACTGAACGTGTTCCAACTTGCCGTCTGCTTCCCTTAACAGATTGAGACTCAGTAACGGAATCAACTCTCCAGCATCAACAAGGACTGCTGGAACCGATTGCGGCAAGCGCGGCAATGAGTAGGTTGTGCCCCCCTGGACAATCTTGCGGATCTGTAACAGGGGAATCGCGTAATTCAACCCACCACTCTGAAATAAGCCGTAACGATTCATACCGCAACAGGGATTGAACCGTAATAGAGTTCGGGTTCAAAGACAACAACCGGTTCATTATGTAACAACATCAACTCGGAATAGCTGTCATGCGCCGAAATCCTTAACAGAAACGGAATTTCACATGAAACCAGTTCGGCCTGTTTGGATAGCTCAACCACCTCATCGACCAGGAGCCCCCAATTCCCTTCGGGGCCACGCAGGACAATGATCGCCCTGTCCTGAATCTTGGCAGCAGATGTCAGATCAAGCCTCAATGCCGGATCAACAACAGGAATCCAGGTATTTCGAAAGAACAGAGCGGTCACAATACCGCGGCTGATATCGCTGCGATTCGGATCAAGCCGTCCGTCAGACTGGTCAATGACCTCGACGACAGAGTCCAACCCAAGTAAAAACCTGTGCCGCCCAAACGGAAAATCAGTTTCTTATGATCAAAAACACTCATACCGCTTCGCCACCCAGAACCCCCTGATTTTTCTACAAAACTGGCTCAAAAGCTAGCACAGGGCACCACAGCTGTCAAGCCTTTATCAAAAAACTCCAATAAACAATCACACATTTAAGAGGTAATTAATTCCACTATTTAGACAGGCTAAAACCTGTAGGAGCTTACATGATCGGCAGCAAAACCCGACAGGCTCTTAAATAATTTCCCAGGGGCGCGGCAAAAACACTTCCTGATACAGGGTGAGCGCAAACCGATCTGTCATTCCAGCAATGAAATCAGCAACAGAAACTTCTAAACTATCCTCTCCATACCTTTTCCCCCATAGCGCAAAAAAGTTTTTTCGTTCGCTATAAAATAAAGAAACAGCTCACGCAACAAACGTGACGCCTTGTCGAATTCAGCCTGAACACATTTTGCCTGGTAGACATGCTCGAAAAGCCAGCTCCTGAGACCGCGGATCGTCCTGTCCATCTCTTCAGACAAACAAATGTGACAATCCCCAATGGCCGATGAATGCGCGATCAGATCACGCACCATGCGATCGATCCGACACGAATGTCTCTGACCGACAACATTTGAAAACTCGGTTGGGATATCACTCTTCTTGATCACTTTCCCCCGCAGGGCATCATCAAGATCATGACTGACGTAAGCGATGATATCGGCTAAACGGACAACCTGCCCCTCGAGAGTGATCGCACAGGAACAGGGCGATGGAGAAAGAAGGCCGCCCTGCCCTTTCGAGTGCTTAAGAATTCCGTCACGCACTTCATGGGTCAGGTTCAGCCCTCGACCGTCTTTTTCAAGAACATCGACAACCCGCAGACTCTGACGGACATGATGGAACCCGCCGGGAACAAGGTCATTAAGGACCCGCTCTCCGGCATGACCAAATGGCGTATGCCCGAGGTCGTGCGCTAAGGCAATCGCTTCAGTCAAATCTTCATTCAAGCGCAGGGCTCTGGCTACGGTTCTCGCAACCTGAGCGACTTCAAGAGTATGTGTCAAACGAGTACGATAATGGTCACCTTCAGGAGAGAGAAAACCTGGGTTTTGTACTTTAATCGCCTGAATGATTTACAGTGAAGAATACGATCACGGTCATGCTGAAAAACAGTTCGAATACTACAATTTCTGGATTGGTATTTGCGACCCCGACTTTTTGAACTAAAACATGCATTCGGGGCAAGAAATTCCAACTCAAGTTTTTCCTGTGACTCCCTTATAGTCAAAACATGCTCCATAAGTTAATTGTTTTAATACCGTAATAAAAATTCTATTGATCGTTAAACAGTTATTTAACTTAACACCAAATCAACTTTATTCTTGATTTTCTATAAAAACATATTCATAAATGTTATTTTCATAGTTCAGTAGGGGAGTTTATATAGTATTTCATCCATCCACCCTGATAGGAGATTACATATGGCCACAATAATGGAGATGGCTGCAGAAATTATTGCAGCACATGCATCTACAACACCGATGTCAAAGGATGAGCTGCTTTCAGAGTTAACAGAAGTCCATTCGACTCTGCTTGCCCTTGAAAAAGGCGAAGCAATTGAAGCTCCTGCCCAAGAACCGGAAGATGCGCCGGTTGTCAGCAGAAAAAAAGCATTTGGCAAAGATAAAATCTATTGCATGATCTGCGGTAAAGGGTTCAAAACATTATCACGCCATCTGAAAACATCCCACGGAATGACCGCTAGTGAATATCGTAAACAATTTGATGTCCCGCGCAGTCAGTCCCTGGCATCCAGAAACTACTCGGAGAGCAGACGTCTGATGGCCGTGGACCGCGGCCTGGCCGACAATCTTGCCAAAGCGCGGGCGGCAAAGAAAAAGAGTTGAAATCGGGGCAGAACACAGATCCCAAAAAAGGCGGCCATAAACGGTCGCCTTTTTATTGATTCTTTTATTCCAGCCGAAACGGAATTTCAGCAATGACATTCCGGTCCGCATCGAGAACGACAACCTTCCACTCCCCGATCCATTGCGGCAGAAAGCGTTTGGAAGAATAGGTTCGCCAGTCTGAAGAGCCGACAGCCAGTTCAACGCGCGCCATTTCATTCTCCTGGTAATACCAGACATGAGTGACCGCAGTCGCACTTTCAGCTCCTACAATTCTGGTAAAGCAGTACAACTTGCCATAATCGGCAGCAAACACCTCAATCCGATCGACAGGCATCTGATTTTCCACTGCTGTCGTTATCGTAGCATCTGCGACCTTCAGCTCTGTGGCCATTGAGACCGTAGCAGTCATGATAATCAACGCCAGAACGATCATTAATCTCTTCAACATTGAATACTCCCTTGAAACCGTTTGAAGAAAGACCTGTTCATGTCTTAATCTCCGCAAGAAAACTGCAGCCATGATGTAACTGCAATCCAAAATTATCGGCAACGGTTGCTCCGACATCGGCAAAAGACCGACGGCAACCCAGATCCACTTTTGAGATCAACCTTTTATGAGAAGCTAACAAGGGAACATACTCCCGACTATGATCCGTTCCAGCCGTCGTTGGGTCACAGCCGTGGTCTGCCGTCACAATGAGCAGATCACGCTCGGACAAGCGCTCTCGAAGTTGCGGTAACCAGGCGTCAAACTCCTCCAGCGCAGCGGCAAACCCGGCAGCATCCTGTCGGTGTCCATATAGCATATCAAAGTCTACCAGATTGGTCATGACCAACCCTTTATTTATTTTATGAAGGGCTGCCAGAGTCTGTGCCATCCCTTCAGCGTTCCCCTTGCTCTCAAGATTGCATGTAATCCCGTCGCCGGCATAAAGATCGTTAATCTTGCCTATGCCGCAGACGTCAAGCCCCTGCTGCTGCATCAGCCCAAGCAAAGTTGGTTGTGGAGGGTTAAGAGTAAAATCACGACGCCTGCAGTGCGATAAAATGTTGCCGAAGACTCCCCACGGAAAGGCCGGGCAATGACACGACAAATATTCCAAGGCTTGAGAATTTCTTCTGTCCGGCGGCAGATCTGGTACAATTTTTCAAGTGGAATGATCTCTTCATGAGCAGCAATCTGAAAAACGGAATCGAGGCTGGTATAAACAATAGGCTGTCCGCTCCGCAGATGCTCTTCACCAAGCTGGCGCAGGATAACGGTCCCGCTGGCGGGAATATTCCCCAAAGGCCTCAATCCTGTTGCAGCTTCAAAAGCGGCTATAATCGCCTCGGGGAATCCATCTGGAAAGGTTGCAAAGGCTTCTTCCTGAATGACCCCGGCCAATTCCCAGTGTCCGGTCACGGAATCCTTCCCCGCGCTGAGCTCTGCCATTTTACCCCAGCAAGCCGGTGACTCCACGTCAGGATCGAGTCCTTCGATCGGCTCAATTCGCCCAAGGCCCAGCAACTCGAGGTTTGGCAATTTCAAACCACCGACAGCCGCAGCCACATGCTGCAGGGTTGCCGCACCCTGATCAGCGTAGGCCGGAGCATCCGGCAAGGCTCCAATTCCGACACCATCCAGGACAATAATGACGACACGATCAAACATCATCAGCGGCCATCAATTCTGGCCTGCCACTCATGCATGATGGCGACACCCGAACTGGTTCCGATCCTTGTCGCACCGGCATTGATGAAAGCTTCACAGCCAGCAAGGGTCCTGATCCCACCGGCAGCCTTGACACCTATGCGGTCGGCGCTGACGGAAGAAAGCAGTTTCACATCCTCAAGTTCCGCACCTGAAGGGCCGAACCCGGTTGAGGTTTTAACATAGGCAACCCCGGCACGGATAACCAGCTCTGTTGCCCGGCGCTTGAGGGCATCGTCCAAATAACAACATTCAATGATCGCCTTGACAGGAATATCTCTGGCGGCGATAACAACCTGAGCGACGTCATCTTCCACCCGGGAAAAATCTCCGGCGAGAAGAACTCCCACCGGTATGACCATATCGATCTCCCCAGCCCCGGCAGCAATCAAGTCGCAGTCTCCTGAACCTTACACCGGGTCGTCACGTAACCGCAGGGGAAGCCGACCACACTGCCCACTTTGACGTCGGATCCATAAAGGGAAGCAACTGCGACCGGGACCAAGACAGGCGGGATGCAAACGCTGGCAAAACCATGCTCGACAGCCTCTTCACAGAGTTGAGACACCTGCTCAGCGGTTGCCGCAGGGGACAGCAGGGTATGATCGATCAGTGAAGCGAGCTCAATCATCTGATCGGTCTAGGAGCGGTAATCCGCATTGATCCTGACGTATTCATAACCGAGATCGGAGGTATAGTAGTCAGAGCTGCCATCCCCCTGATTCAGATTAATCGTCACAACAAACTCATCATGCTTCAAAACCTTCGTTGCCTCAGCTTCCTTTTCCGGTCCGGTGGACAGTCCGTTCCTGGTGACGGGCACCTCATCGAAGCAGATATCGATACGATCCGGATCGATCTCTATTCCCGAATAACCAACGGCGGCTATAATCCGCCCCCAGTTCGCATCTTCACCGAAAAAAGCGGTTTTAACCAAGGAGGATGTGGCCACCGACCGTGCTGCCATGCGCGCCGACAGCTCATCGCTGGCACCAGTCACCTGAATCCGGACCAACTTGCTGGCCCCTTCACCATCGCGGACAATCATTTTTGCCAATGTCAGCAACACACTGTGCAGCTGCTGACTGAACAACTGAGCAGCTTCTGTTCCCTGTTCAATCAGGGGGCCGCCAGCTGAACCGTTCGCCAGCAGCAGAACGGTATCATTGGTCGAGGTATCACCATCGACAGTGATCGAATTAAAGGTTCGCTCGACCGCCTGCTTCAGAGCCTGATCGAGCAATTTTTTTTCGACCCGCGCGTCAGTCAGGACAAATGCGAGCATGGTCCCCATATTAGGGTGAATCATTCCTGCGCCCTTGGCCAGGCCGAGGATTCGATAACCACCAGCCCCTTCTGCCTGAGCATCCGCCGTCTTGACGAAAGCATCTGTCGTCCTGATGGCCTCAGCAACATCTTCAGCCTTGTCGGTATCCAGGTCTTCGATAAGTCTGGGGAGACCACTTTCAAAAGGCTCGAACGGCAACTGCACGCCGATCACACCGGTCGAAGCAATGGCAATCAACTCCGGAGGTAACTGCAGAGCGGTCGCGGTAAGAGCAAGGGTCCGCTCCGCGACCTGATAACCTTCGGCCCCGGTGCAGGCATTCGCATTGCCGCTGTTCACCAGAACAGCCTGACAACGACCACCCGCCAGATTTTTACGACTGATCTGCACAGGTGCGGCAACAACGCGATTACGCGTAAAAGCGCCAGCACAGTCGGCCGGCGTGTCAGAAACGATCAGGGCAAGATCCAGCTTACCCGAGCTCTTGATTCCACTTGCCAGGGCTGAAAAACGGTATCCCTTGGGAACAATCAGTGACATGCTCACCCCTTTAACGCATTATAAGTTTCCTCGGTCGGCAGAAGCAGACCGAAGCAGGTTCCCTCATCGGAAACTTCTTCAAGAAAAATTTCCCCCTTCATCCGATCGACAACAACCTTGGTCAGAGCCAGTCCGATTCCTACACCGTGCGGTTTTTCCGTATCGATATCACCAAGCTGGGTATAAGAATTAAATATCGTCTCGTGAGCCTCAAGAGGGACGGTCTGGCCCTGGTTGAAGATCTGCAAATAAATATAGTTCAGCCCTTCATAAAGCTTCGCTTCCGCTTTGACCCGGATCAGTCCCCCGTCACGATTGAACTTGACCGCATTGTCAATCAGGGAGTTGAAAGCCATACCAAACTTTTCCTGGTCTCCGTAGATTTCAGGCAGATCATCTTCAAGCTCCAGTTGAATATCCAGACCTCTTTCGTTCACCGTACCGTTACAGTACTGAAGTGCATCAGCAATAGGCCAGGCGACGCCGAAAGACTTCCATCGCCAGACCTCGCGTTCCGACTCAATCGAAAAGAGTCTGAGCATGCCGGTAATCAACGCTCAAGGCGCTTGCCCTCCTCCCTGACTTGCTCAAGATTGTCCTTGACCTCTTCTACCGTCATCTTGTCGAAAAAAGACAGGGACAGGTCAACATAGCCCATAATCGAAGTCAGAGGCGTCTTGAGTTCGTGCGACAGATTACAAACCAGCCGGGTCCTGGCCCGGTTCATACGCACCAGGTCCTCATTGGTCCGCTCAAGCGCAAGAGTCTGCTGGCGAAGGCTGTTCACCAGCTCAAAGTTTTCCATCGCCAGCGAAACCTGATTGGCGATAGCACCATCAGATCCTGATCTTCCAGATCGAACGGTTCACCTGACTTTTTATTGTTGACATTGATCACGCCAACCAGCTCCTCACGGACATAGATCGGCACCGACAACAGCGACTGATTTTTATAACGCTGTCCGCCATCAATCCCCTTGAAGCGGTCGTCCATGTCGATGTTCGGTACCAGAATCGGCTCGCCGGTCGCCAGGACGTGCCCCGAAATACCTTCGCCCGATGCGACCCTGACCGTCTCGGCAATCTCTTTGCCAGTCCGTGAGCCGAAGCGATATGCAGCTGTCCATCGTCGCGGATCAGCATCAATGAAGCCACTTCAACACCGGCCGAGTGGACAATAGAATCAAGAATCTGGTCGAACAGTTGCTGTAAATCACTACCTGAGCTGGCGGTCTCTCCAACTTTACGCAACAGGACCAGATCGGTCATGCGCCGTTGCGCCTCCAGGCGGGACTGATTCTGATGCACAGCATGAAAGTAAGAACTGATCCCCTGTCGTGCAACCCTGATCACCTCTTCCTGGCTGAACGGCTTGACCAGGTAATCGAGTGCCCGCTCGCGTAATACCTGACGAGCCACATCGAAATCCTGCTGTCCCGAAATCATAACCACCTGGGTTTCAGGGCTATGCTGCTTGATCATACGCAACACATTGACACCATTGATATCGGGCAGAGCAACATCACAAAAACCAACGCAATTTTTTCCTGATCAAGAACCCGGTTTACGGCTGACCCGACCTCAAGGCGCAATACCGGATAGTCGAGAATTTCCAGGATATCCTCAAGCAGATCCAGGATCAGCGGTGCATCATCAATCAGCAGAATAGCTGGCTTTTGCTGTTGCTCTTCAGTCATAGGTTTATTTCATCCGCGCAAATTACTGTCCACAGCATTTCTTGTATTTTTTGCCACTGCCACAGGGGCAGGGATCGTTACGACCGACCTTGTCCTCATCGCGAGTTGTCGGTGATTTTGTCTGCCCATCACCACCAACCCTGGTTATCGACTGTTGCTGCCTACGCTGCTGAGCCTCCATCTGTTCCACATCTTCTTCACGGGCCAGTTGAATTCTGAAAATTTTCTGAAGCACCTCGTTACGGACACGCCCCATCATTTCCATGAACAGACTATAGGCTTCCCGTTTGTACTCTTCCTTCGGGTTCTTTTGCCCGTAGCCGCGCAAACCGATCCCCTCCTTGAGGTGATCGATGGACAAAAGATGGTCTTTCCACTGACTGTCGACAGCCTGCAGCAACAGAATCCGCATCAACTGTTCCATAATCGGCGTTGAAAACTCTTCCTCTTTCGCCTCCAGCAAAGCTTCGGCCTGGCCTTTCAGCCATTCTTCCAGTTCTTCACGCTTGACTTTGGCCCTGTCGATCTGGGTAAAATCGGGCATGAAGCTGAATTGATCGGCAAAATCCTCAATCAAAGCATCCCAATTCCATTCCGAAGCAGCGGCTTTTTCGGGACAGAAAGTGGCAACAATGTCTTCGACAGCCTCGCTGATAATTCCCTTGTAAGTCTCCTTGAGCTGATCACCACCGAGAACTTCGCGCCGCTGAGTATAGATAACCTCACGCTGACGGTTCATGACATCGTCATACTCAAGCAGATGCTTCCGGATATCAAAGTTGTGGGCTTCGACCTTTTCTGGGCATTTTCAATCGCTTTACTGATAATGCCGTGCTCAATCGGTTCACCTTCGGGGATTTTGAGCTTGTCCATAACAAAGGCACGCGCTGCGACCCGAAGATACGGAGCAGATCATCTTCAAGACTGAGATAGAAACGGCTCTTACCCGGGTCCCCCTGACGACCGGAACGCCCGCGCAGCTGATTATCGATACGACGTGATTCATGGCGCTCGGTACCAAGGATATAAAGACCGCCAGCCTCAAGAACCTCCTGCCTTTCCTTGTCACAGCTGTCTTTAAACTTCGGCAATAATTCTTCGAATCTGGATTGCGGATCATCCGCGTTAGCGGCTTCGGCCTGCGCCATCATCTCAGGATTACCGCCGAGAACGATATCGGTCCCGCGGCCAGCCATGTTGGTTGCGATGGTCACCGCCCCCTTGCGACCAGCCTGGGCAACGATGTAGGCTTCCCGCTCATGCTTCTTGGCGTTAAGAACGTTGTGCGGGACTCCTCTTTTCTTGAGCAGAGCCGACAGCTCTTCCGACTTGTCAATGGTAATCGTACCAACCAACACAGGCTGGCCGGTTTTATAACATTCGACAATATCCTCAATAGCAGCCCGGAACTTTTCCTTTTCGGTCTTGTAAATAACATCGGGCCTATCCTGACGAACCATTGGCCGGTTCGTCGGAATGACAGTCACCGCCAGATTGTATATTTCACTGAATTCAGCCGCCTCCGTCTCAGCGGTACCGGTCATACCAGCCAACTTGCTATACATCCGGAAGTAGTTCTGGAAGGTTATCGTTGCCAGGGTCTGGTTTTCGCTGGCAATCTTGACCCCTTCCTTCGCTTCAACAGCCTGATGAAGACCATCGCTCCAGCGCCGCCCCGGCATCAGGCGACCAGTGAATTCGTCAACGATCTGGACTTCATTATCGCTAACAACATAATCGACATCACGCTTGAACAGGGCATGAGCCTTGAGGGCCTGATTGACATGGTGCAGCAGTTCAATATTCTGGGGCTCGTAAAGATTTTCGACGTTAAGGAGCTTTTCAACCTTCTCCACCCCCTGTTCGGTCAAAGCCGAAGATTTGGCTTTCTCGTCAACAGTGAAGTCGCCGGTATGTGTCTTAGTGGCCTGACCAATCTTACCATCCCGCTCTTCAATGATTTCCCCCTTCTGCAAACGTGGGATAATCCGGTCAACACGATAGTACAGTTCACTTGAAGATTCACTGGGGCCGGAAATAATCAACGGTGTCCGGGCCTCATCAATCAGGATTGAATCGACCTCGTCGACAATTGCATAGTTCAGTTCACGCTGCACATAATCCGCAAGCTCAAACTTCATGTTGTCGCGCAGGTAATCGAAACCAAACTCGTTATTGGTTCCGTAAGTAATATCTGCCTGATAAGCTTCCTTGCGCTGCTGATCACTGATTCCGTGGACGACACAGGCAACCGAAAGACCAAGGAAGCGATAGACATTGCCCATCCACTCAGCGTCACGTTTGGCCAGGTAATCATTGACCGTAACCACGTGCACACCTTTACCCGATAAGGCATTGAGATAGATCGGCAGGGTTGCCATCAGGGTTTTACCTTCACCGGTCTTCATTTCTGCGATCCGACCGGCATTCAATACCATTCCACCAATCAGCTGAACATCGAAATGGCGCATGCCAAGGACGCGCTTACTGGCTTCCCTGACAACGGCAAAGGCTTCAGGCAGAAGCTGGTCAGGCGTCTCTCCCTTGTCAATGCGCTGGCGAAACTCAATTGTTTTCCCCGCTAACTGTTCATCATCGAGCGCTTCAAAATCAGCTTCAAGTGAGTTGATCTTATCAACCAGAGGTTGCATTTTTTTAAGGTCGCGGTCATTTTTATTGCCGACAATTTTCTGTACCAGGCTACGTATCATCGTTTATAGGACTCCAGCCCTCGCCAGGGTCGCGAGGGCAAAACATAAAAGCAAAACAAAAAGAAATATTGAAATGACAAGTCATTGAAAATCGACGGCATAGTACCACAGTGGAAGAACCGTCCACAAGCATTAATGAAATGAGTAAAGCTCAGGATTTATCAGGATTTGCAGGGAAGACGATGAGTCTTTTCAGAAGCTTCAGCAGCCCGGATCAGACAGTACTCAAACAAATATTTACAATGTTTTGCGCGGGTCGATCGGCACACCGTTCATACGCAGCTCGTAATGCACGTGCGGTCCGGTTGATTGCCCGGTATTGCCGACCAGGGCAACCCGGTCTCCACGCTTGATCCGCTGTCCCGCCTTGACCAGAAGTTTCGAATTATGGCCAAAAATAGTTCGGTAACCATAACCATGATCGATGACAACCATCTTGCCGTAACTGCGGGAGTAACCCACCCGTGAAACCACGCCGTCGGCAGTTGCAACCACCGGAGTCCCCAGATTAGCAGCGATATCGAGACCCTCATGCATCCACCCGACGCCCCGTAAAGGGCGACTTCCGCTTACCGAAATAGGACGTGATCCACCCTTTTGTCGGCCATCCTTTCGGTGTCGCCCGGCTGATGGAAACCTGGTCATTGAGCAGATTGCGAACATCCTCCTGACTCTGACGACGGAGTTCTATATCAACCATCAATTTATTGATTTCACGTTGGAGATCGTCGATCGACTCGGTTCCCGTTTCCGGCAGACCACCGATTGCCACAGGGACCTCGGTCGGGATCTCGTCCAGTTGCGCCAACTGACGAACCCGGGCTTCTGTTTCAGCCAGCGAACGCATCTCCAGCTGGACATCGTTCAGATCAAGGGCCAGGCGTTTAAAATCCTGACGCTGGCGGCTGTTTTCAACCCTTAAACGCAGCAGCTCCTTGCGGTCAAGAACCGTATTAAAATAACTGTAGGCGAAAAAAGACAGAGACCCTAAAAACAGGAAAAACAGGACAAAAGATGTGGCGACAACCCCATGACGGAGTTGAAACCGCCTGGTATGCTGGTTGGAATCTGGAATAAGAATGACAGTAAAACGTTTGGCCACAATCGCTCCCGGGAAAACTAAACAGCCTTAAAAAACGTGCTTTCGGACTTCGATAACAGTTGCATTATATCTCTGACATAAGCGCATTCGCATTCCTCCGGGCAGGGCCTGAATTCATTGCTGTGCAGACAGAAAGCAGGGCAATCGGCCTGCCCTATCATCTGTCGCGTGAAAATCGGCCCATCGTACATATCGGTGAAAGCTTCAACATTTACAGAGAGCGTACCCTGACATGAATGATTAAATAAAAACAAGCCTTTTTTCAAATCAACGAAATTGGCCTGATAACCGATCAGCTGCACGCCGTCGTCCCATATAAACTCTTCCCTGGTTGCCCAACGTGTTCCACAGATGCAACATTTTTTGAACGGATCGACCTCCTGCATGTTCCAGCTCCCAAGAAAAATTACAAGAAACTAATCACAAATACCACAACATTAGGAAAAACTACAAGATATTTATCGCCAGGGCCAATTCATCACAATCAGGAAACTTGACACAATTGATACAAGCACTCCATATCTTTTGCGGCAGCTCCGATTTTTCTATATCCTCAAAGCCCAACCGCTTAAAAAACTCTGGTTGATAGGTCAATGCGAAAACCCTTCTAACCTCGAGCTCACGAGCTTCCTCCAGGCAGGCCTCAACAATTTTGCGACCGATCCCTTTTCCGTGCTGTCCTTCGGCAACAGCCAGCGAACGAACTTCGGCCAAGTCTTCCCAACAAATGGCAAGGGCGCCAACTCCCAGGATAATTCCGTTTCCTCATAGACATAAAAGTCACGTATGGCATCGTAAATATCTGCCAACGAGCGGCCCAACAATTGTCCATCCTGAGCGTAAAACAGCAAGAGCTTATGGATCTCACGCGCATCCGGAATGCGTGCACGACGTATCATAGTTTTCTCCGTTGACCTGCTACTTATTCGTGGTTATGCGGCTGCGATTTTTCAATCAACTCCCGCGCATGGATATAGGCCTGTTCTCCAGCATGAAGGCCACCCAGCATTCGAGCAATCTCAGCAACCCTTGAACCTGCATCAAGACAGGTCAAGCGGGTTGCGGTTCTGTTGTCATGCTCCTCCTTGGCAACCTTGTAGTGATGATCGGAAAAAGCAGCAACCTGAGGCAGATGGGTTACACAGAGAACCTGAAACCCTCGTCCCAGACGGCTGACCTTTTCGCCTACCGCCGTTGCAGCTTCCCCGCCGATCCCCGCATCCACCTCATCGAAAATAAGGGTTCTGACACCGTCACCATCGGGTGCACTGCGTTTCAAAGCCAGCATAATTCGTGATAATTCCCCCCCTGAAGCAATGCGAGCCAGAGGCTGCGGGTCTTCACCGGGGTTGGCCGCCAGATAGAATTCGGCGCTTTCAAGGCCATCAGAGCTGGGCTCATCCAGAGGATTCAGGCGAACGCTGAAGCGAGCCCTGGGCATAGCCAGATCTTTCAATTCACTCTCAACCTTCGCTGCAAGGACTTCGGCGGCCTCGCCACGCTTCAAAGACAACTGCCGGCCGACAACAAGCGATTGCTCCCTCTTTTTTTCAACGTCCAGTCCCAGTTCATCGCGGTGTTGTTCAAAATGAGTCAACTGATCGATCTCCCGGGAGATGTCATCCAGATACTCGAGTAGTCCGTCAAGTGTCGGGCATACTTACGCTTAAGTGTCGCAATCAGGGCCAGGCGATCCTCGACCTGCTGCTGCCGCTCCGGCTCAAATTCAAGCTTTTCAGAATAGTCGCGCAACTCTGAAGCCACATCTTCCAAACCATAAAGATGACTGCGCAGAGTCTCCGCCAGTTTACCCAGTTCGGCGTCAACATCCTGCAGTTGCTCCAGGCGATCGGCGGTCTCCGCCACCTTCTCACAGACAGCGTCCTGGCCGCCATAGAGGAGTTCATAGCCGCCAAGGCTTGCGGCGGTTAATTTCTCGGCGTGAAGCAGCAAAGAGCGCTCATGCTCCAGCTCATCATCCTCACCGGCAACCAATCTGGCGCCCTGTAGCTCCTGCTGCTGAAAGCTGAGCATATCCAGCCGCTGCCGGCGTTCACGTTCGGCCAGGTCCAGACTCTCGAGACGGCGCTGACAATCAAGGTAATCTCGATAGGCCTGCTGATAACGCTGCAGCTCGGGCAATAAGCCGGCAAAGTGATCGAGCAGGGTCAGATGTGTTTCGGAACGTTGCAGATGTTGATGTTCATTTTGACCGTATATGTTGACCAGCCCCGTCGTCAATTCACGCAGCTGACCTAAAGTCACCGCTGACCCATTGATAAAAACACGATTTTTTCCGTTACGGGCGACAATACGACGGACCATGAATTCATCATCGCAGACCAAGCCGGCTTCATCCAGACGGGCAGAAAAACCTCCTTGCCCCGAGATATCAAAGACGGCCTCCACCGTTGCTTCATCTGCCCCGGTTCGGATGATGTCCCCTCGAGCGCGGCCACCAAGCAGCAGATTAACAGCGTCGATAATAATTGACTTCCCCGCACCGGTTTCTCCTGTCAGGACATTGAAACCAGATAAAAACGTCACATGCAGACTTTCGATAATGGCAAAATTTTTGATGATCAGATCGGTCAGCATAGCTTAATCGCAGCGCCTATGATAAATAACGATAACGGAAATCAAAAAAGGGTTAACGCTCCCCCCAGCTTAGTTTGGTTCTGAGTATTTCAAAATAATCTTTGTTCGGACTGTTGACCAGCAGGGCCCGCGAATCGGAGCGCCGCACCTCGACCCGATCTCCGGGCAACAGCTTACGCCCCACCTGTCCGTCAGCGGTGAAAAAGACGACATCATCCTCAAACCTGACCTCGACTTCAATCACCGAACGACTCCAGAGAATAATCGGTCTGTTGGTCAGCATATGCGGACAGATTGGTGAAATCAGCAGGCTGTTAATTTCGGGATAGATGATCGGTCCGCCGGCGGCCAGATTATATCCGGTCGAACCGGTTGGAGTTGCAATGATCAGCCCGTCAGCCTTGTAATTGCTCAGGAGCCTTCCGTCGACGTGGGTTTTAAATCAATGATGCGCGCTAATGCTCCCTTATTAATCACCACATCATTCAGGACTGTATACTGGCCGACGATCTCACCCTCACGCTTGATAAATGCATCAAGCATCATCCGATCAGTGACATGATACTCCCCACGGATCACATCTTCCATCATTTCCGGCAATTCATCCCTGGTGATTTCGGTTAAGAACCCCAATTGCCCAAGATTGACGCCAACGATGGGAACGTTTCGACCGGCAACGGACCGGGCCACCGAAATCAGGGTGCCATCACCACCGAGAACAATGATCAGGTCAACCATTTCCGGAAGTTCATCTCTGGTATAACCGTTGACCTGGCCGATCTGCTCAGCCAGACTGTCCTCCAACAGGACGTCAATATTCTCACGCTTAAAGCGCTCGCAAATCGTCAGGGCAAGCTGTTCGGCGTCGGGATGATTCTTCTTGGCGTAAACCCCAATTTTTTTAAGCTCTCGGTCCACTTCGACCACTCCTCATAAACGAATATTCAGGTTTCCAACAGTAGAGAAACCGACGGGATAAAGCAAGAACACTTATCATAAGCATTCCTGAAAGTCTATCTCATTCAAAGGCTTAGATCAGTTGTTAAGATGCTTTCCCCATGCTAGATTGAGTCCAGCTTAAAAAAACAGGACAAACCCGGACCAGATCGGGATTGTCCCCGATTGTCAATAGAATGGACAAAGCGCTCCGGAGCGATTATGGACCTTTTTGAAAACTCCCTTACTCACAGCACCAATGCACCACTGGCAGAACGGATGCGACCGCAGAAGCTGGAAGAGATTGTCGGTCAGCAACACCTTCTGGGTGAAGGCCGCCTGCTACGCCAACTGATTGAACAGGACAAACTTTCATCCCTGATTCTCTGGGGGCCACCCGGAACAGGAAAGACCACCCTCGGTCAGGTCATCGCCAACTGCACTCAAAGCCGCTTCGTCTTTTTTCCGCCGTCCTCGGCAGCATCAAGGAGGTCAGGGAGATCGTCGCTGAAGCGAAAAAACAAAGAGCCTACCACAATCGGAAGACCCTGCTTTTGTCGACGAAATCCACCGCTTTAATAAAGCACAGCAGGACGCCTTTCTGCCGTCGGTCGAAAAGGCGATGTCATCCTGATCGGAGCGACGACAGAGAATCCAAGTTTTGAAGTCAATTCGGCTCTCCTTTCGCGCTCGCGTGTTTTTGTTCTCGAACAATTGACTTCCGACGACCTGAAAGCCCTCCTCAACCGGGCGCTCGCCGACCCGCGCGGGTTAAACCTGCCGGAGCTGAAGGTCACTCCCGAAGCCCTTGAATTCCTGGCTGAAAATGCGGATGGAGACGCCCGTATCGCTCTCGGAAGCCTTGAAGTCGCCGTTTCGGTTGCCCGCGATCAGACCCTGTCTCTCGATATTGTTGAGGAAGCGATGCAGAAGAAAGCGCTGACCTATGACAAGGGTGCAGAAGAACACTACAACGTCATCTCGGCTTTCATCAAAAGCATCCGTGGGTCGGATCCAGATGGTGCGCTCTACTGGCTGGCACGTATGCTTGAAGCGGGAGAAGACCCTCTTTTATTGCCAGACGGATGGTCGTCCACGCCTCGGAAGATATCGGCAATGCCGATCCACGGGCCCTGGAAATCGCCATGACCGTACAACAGGCCGTGCACTTTGTCGGCATGCCGGAAGCGCGCATCAACCTGGCCCAGGGGGTCACCTATCTGGCCACGGCTCCCAAAAGCAATGCCAGCTACAACGGCATCGCCAAAGCCCTTGAGGAAGTCCGCAAAAGCGGCACCCTGCCCGTGCCCAAACATATCCGTAATGCGCCGACGAAACTGATGAAAGCCCTCGACTACGGCAAAGGTTATCAGTACGCTCACGATTATGCCGATGGTTACAGTGATCAGAGCTACCTGCCGGAGCAGATCAAAGACAGTATCTACTATCAACCGGTCGAGCGCGGCTACGAAAAAACCATCAGGGACAGGATGGACTATCTGCGTCGGTCGGTAAAAGGAAAAGACAAATCATGAGAGCGGTCCGGTTGCTGTCAATGACTCTGGTTCTCTGCACTCTTATGCCGGCCAGCCAGGCAGGTGCGCAGGACTGGGGACCATGGGAACCTCCGACAGCAAGAAAATCCCCGCAGGAACAGGAAAAAGGGTCTCTGAAACGGGTGATCCGTCAGTTTCAAAAGTATATTTCGCCTGTCGACGGACCGCGCTGCAGCATGTATCCGACCTGTTCAGCCTACGCTCTGCAAGCGGTCAGAAAACATGGTCCCCTGCTCGGCACCTTCATTTTCGTGGATCGCCTATATCACGAAGGAGATCCGCTTGAGCGTCAACAGCAGATCATCAGCAACGGCTACACCCGCTATCATGATCCATTAAAAAAACACCTTCTGGCTTGAATCGGATTGATGATCTCATTTTTCCCGCCTGCTGCAGGACAGCATGTGTGAAACCAGCTCACGAGCTACCCCTTCGGCATTTGCCAATTACAGTGTTACACCGGTTTTAAAATCGCAATTTCCCGATTCTGCCGCCTTTCAGCCGACGTTTGCTTACCGTTAATAACATCGACAATATATTTTAAAACCGGGCGAGAACGTCATCAGGATCGTTCTCGGTTGCAGCGAGCGTTCCTGCATCAAAATCGATCCAGTTAGCTTTTTTTCTGGCTAACGCAGAATTGGTGGCAACCTTTACGGTTGGAATGAAACCGCCCAGCGGCGTCCCCCGACCGGTTGAAAAGAGAACCAGTTGGCAGCCGGCAGCACCGAGAGCCGTGGTCGCAACAATATCATTTCCGGGAGAGTAGAGCAGATTCAATCCTGGCCGGGAGACCCGCTGATCAATTTGATCACATCAACCACGGCCGATTTACCGGCTTTCTGGTACAACCAAGGGACTTGTCTTCCAGGGTTGTAATTCCTCCGGCTTTATTTCCCGGTGAGGGATTTTCGTAGATCGGTTGATCATGGGCGATGTAGTAATTCTTAAAATCGTTGATCATCTCAACAGTCTTGTCGAACACCTCTCGGTCCGCACACTGTTCCATCAGAATATGTTCAGCGCCAAACATTTCGGGAACTTCAGTCAGAACCGTGGTCCCTCCCTGGCCGACAATATA
>LQAH01000019.1_pt1 | contig 115134 bp, 153 predicted proteins | sample 1535791 | NCBI WGS metagenome assembly LQAH01 (sample SAMN04331585, study PRJNA305678) | bioreactor metagenome | isolation source: bioreactor_4 inoculated with Wadden Sea sediment 2nd replicate of a... | place: Germany:Bremen
AGAACTTGCACATGATTTCATCGCTATTGCTGAAGCAAAACGAGGTGGCACTGGAATGATTCTCTTTTTAGTGTTCATCATTGCAGCTGTTGGAATATCAAACACGATGCTTATGGCGATGTATGAAAGAATCAGAGAACTTGGGATGATGAGAGCTCTTGGAATGAAAGACTCAACAATACAACTCTTATGTATACTTGAAGCTGGAGGAATTGGATTGTTTGGGGCAATTATAGGAACTCTTTTGGGCGTAATAGTCAATTTTTTCCTTGTAGAATATGGGATAAATTTTGGATTTATGCTTAGAGATATGGATATTGGATATCGAATTACTTCAATCATGAGAGGCATGTGGAGCGTAAAAACAATTATTGTCTCACTTTTCAGTGGCCTTTTCCTCTCGATGATTGTAGCCTATTTCCCTACTCGCCGTGCTATCAAGATGGATATACCGAGTGCTCTGCACCACCAATAAAGGAGAAGAGATAATTATGAGTATGACTATATTTCAAGTAGCAAAACGAAACGTGAACAGGAATTTAAGGCGATCTATTCTTTCTGGTGTGGCAATAATGGTTTCAAGTATGTCTATCGTTCTCCTCTTTGCATTCCTAGGAGGAATGACCGCCGATATGAAAAAGAACCTTACGACCTACTATACAGGTGATATTAGGATTCGAAATATCTCTTTCGGTGAATTTGAACGCTACAATCCAATTCATTTGACTATAGATGAACAAGATGTAGCTACTGTGTTAGAGGAATTTCAAGAAGTTTCTTCCTATGTTCCTAGAATTAACATCCCTTCTTCCTTCTATATTAATGGAGGAATGCACCCCACGATAGGGGTTGGAGCAGATTTTGAAAAGGAAGCTTCTTTTCAGGACCTTGATCTCATATTAAAAGATGGGAGACTTCCCGCAGTTGATGCAAGAGAAATACTCATAGGTGCATCTCTTGCAAAAGACTTACATATCGAATTAGGTGATAGCATCACCGTAATGAGTACGACTGCGGCTCGAGGAACGAATGCGATTACCTTACAGGTTGTGGGTCTTGCAACATTCCCTGTGGCATCTTTGAATACGAAGTACTATTGGACAGATATAGATACTGCTCGATATTTCTTAAGAATGAATGATACAGATGCTCATGAGATCTTAATAAGAGCTGAAGGGAACTTGAAACGAATGGCAGCCGACATAAGCAATAGATTCGAAGAACGTACACAATCACGCATAGAATCATTGTCATTCGATCAAATCTCAACATTATTCTCTCTCATGAAGATTGCGGAGATTGCATACTATTTTATTGGAGCAATTTTCCTCTTTCTTGGTTCTACTGTTATTATTAACACAACTATGATGGTGATCTACGAGAGGATGAGAGAGATTGGTACGTTATCTGCCCTTGGTATGAGTGGGAAGGAATTGGTTCGCCTGTTCTTTGCTGAAGGACTTATTATCTCAGTTATTGCCTCAGCAATTGGAGTTCTATTAGGAACACTTATTACCGTCTACTTATCTCGGGTAGGTGTTGACTTCACAGAAGCTATGAGTGGTGTCGATATGGAAATTTCAAGTATTCTCTACCCCACTTTCAGTTGGATCTCAGCTATTGCTGTATTCTTCTATTCAATCGCAATCACAGCGATTGCAACATATATCCCATCAAGAAAAGCCTCACACATTGAAGTAGTTGAAGCTCTTCGTTATATATAAATAAGGAACATAGTATGAAAAAATATATCAGCATCTTATTACTATCCATCTTCTCAGTTTCACTACTTAGTGCTATCACAGCAGAAGAAATTGTAAAGAAAATGGATAAACAAGAAACATATGAAACAAGCATTTCTCGTGGTCAGATCATCTCTAAAGATAGATTTGGAGAAAAGACTAGTACTTTCATTGCCTATTCTCAAGGAGCATATAAAGCTCTTATCGAATTTACTTCTTTAGCAGAACGAGGGCAGAAAGTATTAAGAACTGAAGGTGAACTTTACCTATTCTACCCCGATGCCAATGAATTAATTCGTTTAACAGGAGCAGCTCTCAGACAATCATTGTTAGGAAGTGATATCTCTTATGAAGATATGACAGGTGAAAAAGACACCTTGAGGGACTATGAAGTCTCATTGCAGGGCAATGCTACAATCAATAATAGAGATTGCTATGTTCTTCAACTAGTGGCAAAAACTCGAAAGGTAGCCTATCCTAAACAAACACTATATGTCGATAAAGAAACCTTCATTGTTCAAAAGGGAGAATATTCAACAACTTCAGGAAGAATGTTAAAAGAAATTGAAGTTCTTTCTACAATGGAAGTAGATGAGAGAACTATCCCAAAAGAGACAAAGATAGTTGATACACTAAAGCGCAATACATCAACTATCATGAAGATTGATTCAATTGAGATTAATGTAGAGTAGATGAGGATCTTTTTCAATCGACTCTCTTACATGGTAGAAGGGGAAAATTATGAAAAAGATTGTAATAGTTGTAATCATTGCAGTTTTACTAAGTACATCTGTGTTTGCTTCTCTCGATATTACTTCAGAACTGTCTATTATGAACACGCTTATGCTGGATTCATCAGATAATCTATCATATATACAAAATGGGAATGCCCTTGTAACCCTTTCTTCTAGTGGGTATAAGAATATTAAAGCAGATATTGCAGTCAATGTAGGGTTTAGTTCACTAGAACTAAGCCCGACTGCGTCCCTCGACCGACTCACCTTAAAAGCTCGGTTACCTAATCTTAGAATTCTCATGGGTAAGACTCGCCTAGACTGGGGAGAAGGAGAATTATTTAACGCAGGGAATGTCCTTTTTGAAGATGCAACAAGTGATATCCCACTCTTGAATGATTCACTTGTATTATTACGAGAGTGGTTAGCTGCCTTCACCTATCCTATTTCCTCTTTTTCTTTTTAGAAGGAGCTATCATAGTCCCACAAAGTGGAAAAACCGATGAAATAATGGGAGGCCTTCGTTATTATAATAGTGAAGGAAAAATAAAATATGAAGGTGGTGCTCGTGTTGATAAAGAGTCATTAGCACCTTATATAAGTATAATGGGAAGTATAGGAATTGATGCTTCTGTAAGCGCATCTGTAGCAATTCCATTTGATGGTGATGAGAACAAAATTAAAGAGAGTGTAACCTTCAGTTCGTCATTATTTCACATCTTTTCATTTTTAAATCAAGATACACTTTCTCTAAGACTTGAGGGTTTATATTCACCCTATAAAGATATATCTGTATTTCTCTATCCATCAATTCAGTACCAGCTTTCTAATGGAATAGTTTTCTCGCTCAAATCTATTATAAGTCCCATAGATGTGAGTGCATCAATAAGTGGTGGAGCAATGTGGAATATTTTTGAAGGATTGGTGATATCAGGGTTTGTTAATTCAAAAATAGGTGAAATAGACGATACATTTAGTTTTAATGACGCAATAACTATTTCTATTGGTCTTTCTTCATTATTCTAATTCCATAATTAGTATAAAGATTTTTCAATTCATCCAAAGTAATAGCCTTTGAGAAGAAAAAACCTTGATATGCATTCGCCTTTTGTTCAGTGATAAATGAAAGTTGCTCCTGAGTTTCGATACCCTCTACAAAAGTGCGAATATCTAACTCTTGAGCCATCGTAAGGATGGCTTTAATAATCTTTCCTTCGCTTTTTTGAGGATAGTCTTTTATAAAAGAGCGATCAATTTTCACAATATCTATATCGAGCATATCGAGATAACTCAGAGACGAAAAGCCTGTTCCAAAATCATCAATTGCTATATTGAACCCTAAATTGTGAAGTTCAGCAAGAATAGCATTTGCTCGATGTAAATCCTCTAGCAATGTTCTTTCAGTCAACTCTAACACTATCCTCTTATGCTCTATGTTATACTTTTTAAGGGTCTGCACCAGATGCGGTATAAACTGATCAATAAAGAGAATTGGAGGACATAAGTTTACAGAAATGAAGAAGTCTTCATGTATTATTTCAGCCATAGAAGATATACACTGTGCTGCTTTTTCAACCACATAAAAATCAAGCATCTGCTCCAGATTATGATTTTCAATTATTGGAATAAATTCAAGTGGTGGAATTAATCCAAGTTCTTTATCGTTCCATCGTACTAAGGCTTCCGCTCCTAGAATTGCTTTTGAAGTCGTCCCAACAAATGGTTGGAAATAAATCTCAATCTCTCCATTTTCAAATGCTAATGGAATCTTCTTAAGAATCGAATAATATCTTAACAATGAATCATTGATTGACCTATCATAAAGAAGAACTCCGTGTTGGTTAAAATGAAGTAGTGTAGCAAGTGCCATTCTACTTTCGGTAATTAAAGAAGCAATTTTCTGTCTCTTATCATAGATTGCAATTCCACATTGATAGGTAAGAACCTTTTTATTATGAGAAATTCCAAATGGAGAAGCAAATAAGTTACTAAGAAGTAAAATCTTCTCATCAAGAGTATTGCTATCACCGGTGATAGTAATGAGGTAGGTATCTGGGGAATATTGAAATATATGCTCATCTTTCTTTAATATCGAAATGAGATTGCCTCTTATCATACTTCCTAGCTGGTAATGTTGAGCAAGGGTAAATTGCGCTTCTATAATATCAAGATTTGTGAGCTTAATGTACATGACAGCATATAATTGGTGTTGATTGGCGAGTCGTTCTATCATTCTAATTGGGAAGGTATCAATAGGGACAGTCTCTGTTCTATTTTGAAGAACTAAATTATCAAAGGACTCACGAGAAAGATTTTGTGGATCTGATAATAATTGCACAAAATAGAGCAATTTTTGATGATTATTAAATACACTGTTCATTAACATATGAGAAAGGATGTATGAATTTTTTGAATGGATCCACACAAAATCATCATAACTTACCATCTGTTTTGCTTTTCGCTTGCTTTGCTTCTTGACCATCTGGTCAAATGATGACTCGGAGAGAAGTTCGATGCTCAAACTATTAAGAAGAATTTCTTCTTCACTGAACCCAGTCAAGAGTTCAACTGCACGATTTATATAAGTGACTTCTCTTGTAGGTTTACGTATTAACACTCCATCATGAGATTGGTCACTAATAATATTACTCAAGGCTATGAGCTCTTGGTCATTTTTTCTGTAAGAGACTAGCAGACTTATGATAACGCTACCAAATAATATTAAAAGAGCAATGATATATCGAAGGGGTTCATTGCGAAGTAAGAATGAACTTTGAATAAGTTCTAACTCTGAAAGAGGGAAACTACTAATAGCTACAAAGTAATGTCCATATGCATTATAATAAGGGGAAAATCCCTTGAAAGGGTTTATGGTTGTAAATTGATAGAGAATAGAATCTACTTCAATACTTCCTTTCCCTCTTTTTTGGATCGCATCCCATACAGTAGGATGATTTTGAGAGAAATCTACAATGTGGGTTTGAAAGTCTAATGAGTTAAATCTTGTAGCTTTTATTAATTCATTTCCATTTCCTTCTACTATTGTAAAAGTGAATACTTGAGAATGATTGTGTATGAAAGTATCGATAATAGAAAAGATATCATAGAGTTGAATGCTGAAGACTAATATGCCCGTTACCTCATCATCTTTTATAATAGGTGATGCGATAAGGGTCATCTGTTCATTTATATCATTCACTGGATTTTTCACAAATGTTACAGGATGAATATAGATTTCATGTTTCTCTAGAGTTGAAACTTCATGTATCAGATCTTGAAGAGTGAGATTATATGTTGATAAAGAAAAATTTTCTGTACGTCTCCCCTCTTGTGCCCCAAGTAATTTCATATCGGTATTGGCAGAGAAAAACCTATATACTGAATCTTCCGTTGGTTCTGAAGAACTCCTTCAAACAAGTTTTCGATTTCCTTCTCATTTTTTTGTGGGGCTTCAAGAAAAGAATCTACCCAACTACTTGTTTTAAGGAATCCCATCACCCTGTAGAGAATCGAAAATTCGCGATTTGTTACCGTTTCTATATAGTTAAGGTGAATCTGATGTTCTTTTTGAACTTGTTTTAAGATCTCATTTCTTTCAAGATTAACAAGTTGACTGTAAAAGAATAAAAATATGAGAGCCAGAGGAAGACAATATAGCACTCTTTTGATTACCACTTTTACACTATTGCTCATGATTCTCTTAGAGTACTATAATGAGGATGAAAAAACAACTAAACATGTCAAAGGAATATATGTAGGAACTTATTAAATAAGTTATTCATGTGATTCGATGAAGTTCATTTTAGACAAGGAAAAATACTATGTCCCAGTTTCTTCTATTTGGTCTCTTTTTTTCTTCTCTGTAGCCTATAATATGCTAGGGCCTCTTGTTTCGAACATTATGGAATCAACAGGAATAAGTCTTACTACAAGTGGATCATTATTAAGTAGTCAACAAATGGGTGCAATTGCTTCAATGATAATCCTTTTCATGTTCCAAAAGAAAATTAAGCAATCTTCCATCATGAGAATTGGCTATATTATTATAGTGATTGGCTTTTTTACGATTACTTTCAATCAACACGTATTCATACTATTTTTGACCTATACCCTTCTCGGATTTGGTGCTTTTTTAGTAGATAGTGGATCAAATAGTTTCATAGCAAGTAGGTATTTTGATAAAAGAGCTTTGTATATTCCCCTCCTACACTTTATGTATAGTGCAGGAGCTATAGTCACAGGCTATATTGTCCTTCCTTTTAAAAATGAGACATGGCCGTTTGCTATGTAAGTGTTGCCATAGTCATACTTACCCTATTAATTAGCCAAAAGATTCTATCAGAAAAGGAAGAAAAGAATAAAAACAGACACATTCACCAAGAGCGAGAACAAGGCGATGTCAAAGTCTTATTAAAAGATCCTGCGTTCATTCTTTACACTCTAGTGATTATGTTTTACATGGGAAGTCAAATAGTTTGTTCTGCTTGGATTCCTGTTTTTGTTGAAATTGAACTTGGTCAAAGTGCCGCAATCACAGGAACGTCTCTTACTGTCTTTTGGGTAGGGACTGCTATTTCACGGTTAATTATTGGTCCTATACTTAACAAGGGAGCAAAGCCTTTTTCCATTTCCATATTAGGGATGGCCTTAGCTGGGATTTCGCTGATTATGGCTACCTCCTTCTCAACTCATATCTTAAGTGTGTTATTTTTCACTTTTCTTGTTGGTTTCTTTGCTGGAGCAACTATTCCAATGTACATTGTCGTTTGTTCAACCTGGTACCCCAATAACACGACCTCTATTTCATTATCGTATATCTTTTCTGGTACTATTGGGAGGATGATTTTCCCATTTCTTGTTACCTATATTGCCAGTTTCTTCTCATTAGGATTCTCTCTTTCTCTTTCAAGCATCTTGCTCTTAGTGAGTGCAGTACTCATAGTGATTGTAAAAAAGATGACCCCTTCTAGACCCAATTATATTGTTTCATGATATAGTAGAGAGAAGGAGATTGAGATGAAAACATACAGAAAAGAGTTAGTCTTTCACTTACCTTCTCGTCGTGGTCTTGTGAATATTACCCCTCAGGTCAGAGAAGCAATAAAAATGAGTAAAGTTCAAGATGGAATAGCCCTCATTAACGCTATGCATATAACAGCTAGCGTATTCATCAATGATGATGAAAGTGGACTTCACAATGACTTTGAAAAATGGCTAGAACAACTAGCACCTGAAAAACCTTATTCTCGGTATCAACATAACGGCTATGAAGATAATGGAGATGCCCACCTAAAAAGAACCATTATGGGAAGAGAAGTAACCATTGCTATCACAAATAATGACTTTGACAGCGGTCCATGGGAACAGATCTTCTACTATGAAATGGATGGCAAAAGAGATAAGAGAGTATTAATTAAGATAATAGGAGAATAAAGTTTCTTATCGCTGCTAATAGCAAGTAGAAAAAGTTGACTTACGTGTATTACGTGTGATACAGTAAACATAGGAGTACATTAAGATGAGTGAATCCATTTCCGTGCGACTACCAAAAGAATTAGTCGACCGTATCGATAATTTGGCAAAGAGAACCGGAAGAACAAAGACCTTCTACATTCAGGAAGCGCTTCTAGAAAAAGTAAGTGACCTGGAATTGGTATACTTGGCCCAGAAACGCGAAGAAGATCTCAGGGCAGGACGTAGCAAAACGCATACACTGGATGAGGTCATCGAAGCAAATGGGTTGGCAGATAAAATTTGAAACCAAAGCTGAGAAAGAGCTCTCAGCTTTGGATCACTCTGTGAGAATCAAAATCCTGAAATACTTGAAGAAACTCGAAAGATGCGATGATCCGCGGACCTTTGGTAAACCGTTGACTGCAAACCTATCGGGCTACTGGAGATACAGGGTTTGGAACCATCGAATCATTTCCCTAATAACCGATACAGAACTAATTGTCTTAATATTAGCCATCCGAAAGAGAGATATCGTTAATAAAATTAACCTATAAACTTCCATCTATAATTAAAAATGCTTTGTTACTAGTTTTCCTTAGTAAACGCTATGCACATCACCGCTAGTGTATTCCTCAATGATGAAGAAAGTGGACTCCACCAAGACTTTGAGAAATGGTTAGAACAATTAGCCCCAGAAAAGCCCTACTCTCGTTATCAACATAACGGCTATGAAGATAATGGAGATGCCCACCTAAAAAGAACCATTATGGGAAGAGAAGTAACCATTGCTATCACAAACAATGACTTTGACAGCGGTCCATGGGAACAGATCTTATACTATGAAATGGATGGCAAAAGAGATAAGAGAGTATTAATTAAGATTATTGGAGAGTGATTACTCTTTCTCTTTATCAGGAGGAATATTCTCTTTACCATAGCAAGGAGCAGTTTCTTTGAGCATATCTTGACGTAGAACTGCATTAATCTTGGTTTGGTATCCCTTCCCTTTTGATTTATAATACTCAAGCACATCACAATCAAGCTTGATACTTATAGCCTTTTTGATAGGTATCACTTTAAAGTGTTCCTTTGGGACAACTCTTTTTAAAGTTGACAGATATTCTTGAGTAAGCTCCGGGATATCAGAGAAATCTATTTCATGACTCTTTAGCTCCTCAATCTCCTTATCTGTAAAATCTTCTTTATTAACCATAATATACCCTTTCTTCAATTCTTGATGCTCGTCGTGCTGAAATCAGTCGAGTTCTGCCACTTCTTTCAGTTGAACACACAATTATAAGTAGAACTGTTCTTCTAGATGCGTTACCAATCGTGATGAACCGCTCTTCATAATCATTATGTTATTCATCTAGGAATTCCACTCTTAGCGGGTCGAAAAATACTGATAATGCTTGTTCAAAGAGAATCCCATGTTTTCTCTTATTTCCAATTGCTTTTTCCTCATCCCATTCAAAACATCCATCATCGCTGATTATTGTCCGTCCCATTTTGCTGCCTTCCCCATTAGTATATACTTCCTAGTATATACTATAAAGTATATATTTTCATAATAGGAGGGATTAGTCTGTAAGTCAAACTACTTTTTTGATGACCATATCATAAGTGGAATTTGTATGTATCATTCATCGCTAGTTATTTTACAGTAAAGATATCTATAAATAATGATGAATTAGATTTCAAATATAAATTTGAAAGAAGGCTAGAACATTTAGTATCTAAGGAACTCTATCCACTCAATCACTTAGGTGGATTTGAAGATAATGGAGATGCCCACCTAAAAAGAACCATTATGGGAAGAGAAGTAACCATTGCTATCACAAACAATGAAGCAGATAGCGGTCCATGGGGAACAGATCTTCTACTATGAAATGGATGAGAAGAGAGATAAGAGGGTGTTGATAAAGATTATTGGTGAGTGTGTTCATCCACTATATTCTTCACTTAACCGTATTCAGAAGATGATTTGTGTAACATAGTTTGACGAAGTACCTGATTGAATTTCGACTGATAACCCCTCTTACAGTCTGATCTGTACCTTTCAATTATACCAGCATCAATCTTCCTACAGATGTTCTTTGCTGGACGATAATTTTCGAGGTGACAAAGGTATTCATTGAGCTGCTGTGCAAGATTTATTACTACCTTTTCGTGGTGATCCTATGTTATTTATTTTTTTGATTCCATATTGTAAATAACTGGAGTTTTATATTTCCATTTTTCCCAAAGTTTCTCATCTTTTAGCAGACTGACCATAAAATCTGCGACATTAATTCTACTTGTTTTACCAGCATCAAATATTGGACTTCTTAGAGGTGAAGGATGTACTGTATATTCTGAAACTTCAACTTCATTTATTAATGTATCAGGTCTTACAGCAACCCATTCAATATATTTATTGTTTACACCTACTGTGTCAAATAAATATTCTATTGCTAATTCGTTGTCTCGTTGTGGCGGTAATAAACATCTCATAATCTTCATTACAAATTTTTCAGTTTTTTTTAAACTTCTCATTCTGTAATTCATTTATACATGCTGTAGTATTCATCAGTATTATTTTTACGGTTTTATTAGATTCATCAATAGTATTAACAATTTTTATTAAGGCATCGACTACGAGTGTATGTGGTTTTCCAAATATCCCCTTAAATGTAAGATTATGTCCCAGGCAAAGAATTACAGCATCTACTTCACTTACATATTGTTTCAATTTTTCAGTATCAATTTCTAATATGCCGGCTCTTATTACTTCTATATGTTTGCTACTTTTTTATAGAATTTGAATTTTTACTTTCATTTCTAGTTATCGCTTTAACATCAATCTCATGTTTCATTAATTGAGTGACAACGTTAAAACCAGTAGCTCCATTAGCACCTAATACTAATACTTTCATATGATTGCTCTCTTTTTTATGGTTTCTTATCTACCCTATGATTTTTTTATTTCTTGCATTAGGACTCTCTGACCATCACAATACTCACTAAAACAATTAGGTGAAGAACAATCTGTTCTATCCACACAAACCATTGAGATCCATCAAGATTACCAAAATTAATTGTTAAGAAATCGAGAACGACGATAAGAGCCACCCATATGATAAGAATGGCAATTTGGGCTACAGAGATTAATTTTACAGGAATTCCTTTAACCCATAGAGCAGCAAGAATTACTAGCCCGCAGACAAGGAGAATTGCCGAAACACCATTTCTGATTAATTCGCTATCTCCACCATTAAAGATTCCTGCAAGCTCTCCAGCAAAATCTCCACTGAGACCGCCACTTGTAGAAAATCCGATAAGTCCCATTGCAATGAACAACAAACCAACAAGAATCTGCACAATGCGTGGGGATGTAAACATTTTCAGTGAATAATTTTTTGCCATACTATAGGCCTCCTCATAACTCTTTCATACAAACTAGAAAAATTAATGATATTACAGATATAAAAATATTTCGAAACAGATATTCATCTTGCTAAATTATCTCATATGTTTTCAACATCGTGAATCTAAAACTGTTATTAGAATACCCCATAACAACAGACAGAGTAACCCCCTACCCCTGATTCTCTAGAAAGAAGTACTAAAGAGAACAAGCAATGATTACAGCTTTTTTTATGTATTCATTAATTGCTAAATTTGTAGAATACTTAATTTCTCTTAGTGAACGTAATGGACATCATGGTAAGAGTGTTGATCAAAATCATAGGAAAATGATTATCAAGAATCTTCAGAATGTTCGGGTGTATCATGCTCTTTACCAAAAGAGGGTGCAGTCTCCCTAAGCATTTCTTTTTGAAGAATTTTATGTATTCTGGTCTGGGAGCCCTTTTCTTTCGATTTATAGTACTCGAGTACATCAGAATCAAGTTTGATGCTAAAGAGGAGATAAGAGAGATCAATCAATGTTAGAATGATCTCTCAATATAAGCGTTAGAAGCAGATAAAATTCTTGCCAAGAAATTACTAAAAACAGCGCTTGTTAGGTTGTTTTGTACAATGTGAACACTGATAACAAATCTCATGAGCCATGACTTTTCCATCAGCAAATTCACGGATGCTTTCTAGTGTTGTTTCAGCAATGTTATGCAAAGCTTCACTAGTGAGGAAAGCTTGATGGCTAGTAACCAACACATTTGGCATGGCAATGAGCAACCTCAATGTATCATCATCAAAGAGTATTGCACTTTTGTCTTCAAAGAAAACTTCAGCCTCTTCTTCATAGACATCTAATGCAGCTGAACCTATCTTTTTACTTTTGACCCCTTCTAGAAGATCATGGCTGTTAACGAGGCCTCCTCGTGAAGTGTTTATCAACACAACACCATCCTTCATCAGAGCAATACTCTTCTTATTAACTATGTGCTTGGTCTCAGGTGAAAGGGGACAGTGTAGACTGATAATATCGGACCTTTTGCAAAGTTCCTCAAATGAACAATACTCCACCCCTTCTAAATTCTTATCCGGATAGGGATCATAGGCTATCACGTTCATACCAAATCCTTTGCAGATGTTGATAAAGACCTTGCCTATTTTACCAGTTCCCACCACACCAACATTCTTTCCATGCAGATCAAACCCTCTAATCCGTTAAGACTGAAGTTAAATTCACGTGTTCTCACATACGAATGATGAGTTTGGCGTACTACGCTTAACAATAGAGCCATCGCATGCTCTGCAACAGCATAGGGTGAGTAAGCGGGAACCCGCACAATGTGTATCTTCCCAAACGCACCCTTAAAATCGATGTTGTTGTATCCTGCACATCGCATAGCGATGAGACGTACTCCCCCCTCATATAGAGCGTTGATAACATTCTCTGTTATCTGGTCATTGACGAAAGCACAAACAACATCATATCCCTTTGCAAGGGGCGCGGTATTCTCGTTAAGCTTTGTTTCAAAATAGTGTATATGTTCTTTCTTCTCATTATATAGCTGATCGAAATGAGTCTTATCATAAGATTTAGTATCAAAAAAGGCTATTCGGGTCATATAAATATCTCCTTATCTAATACATTCGATAGTATCATAAATTAGCTAAAGGTTCTCTACCTCATAGTGTTACAATAATGAGATGGACAAGTGTCTATTTCTTTCAGTTTTTACATTTGACTTTATCTTATAAAAACAACGAAATAGATAATAAATATATAAACTTCAATGACAATAAGAATGATGTAAATAAAGTTGGAAGCCCCAGAAAACCTATTATCGATATTAACTCTGGTGGGGATGAACATAATATTACTGCAAGTATAATCATAAATGATAATAAATAGTCCTTTACTAATAATAGCTATATTTATAATAAATTAGATTCTTCTAAAGCAATCTTCGCTATGTATTAAGCTATCAATATCAAATCTATCTTTTGCCTCAGAAATGAATTATAGTTGAGCTATGTGAAAACAAGGAGGAAGATTATGAAACGTCTACCATGCTTGGTTTTATTACTTATGATGATCGCCACACCGTTGATAGGACAGAACAATGATTATCGATGGGCGGCAGGAATCTCAGGAATCTCTCCAGGGCTTCCAGTTGCAGCAAAAGTTGTATGGCAATCAAATGGATGGGGAGCTCAAGTAGAAGCAAATTACTTTTACTCTCTGGGAATGGTCCGAATTGATGGACGAAAAGTAGTTGTCAGTAAAGGTCGATGGGGAGCCTATGGCTTTGCTGGATGTACAGCAAATCACTTTAATGACGGAAATGATATCAACAATACATTGTGGGTTGATGTTGGAGCAGCAGGCTCTGTAAAATTGGGTAAAAATCATCGTTTAGAGCTCGGGTTTGAGGGAGGATTGCTGATTCCTTTCTGGAGCAATAAGGGCTTGGAACAATATGATGATTCAGGGTTCATGGTTGCAAATGCTTTCATTCTATGGTGGTGGTAACCCTGAAGCTACACACGAAGAGTGACTATTAGAAATCACATACAATAATCATTAAACATCGATTTTTAATTACACAAAGAGAATGCTTAATCTTTCCTCTAGAACGTATACCTTATTCAAAATCTAGAGCTTTTTTGTGAACACTTAAAAGAAGCCTATCTAAGTTATTAAATGGGGTATTATATTTATTAGTATTACATGAAGAGAACTTAATTATTCCCAATCTAATAATCGCTTATCCTCTGTTATTTGTGTGATAGCACTTATTTCTTGGCTCATTTCAAGAGTTCCTTCATATTTGCCATTCTCATCTCTTATTGCTTTATAAAGAATTCTTACTTTATGTTGCCCCATGGTAATCACAAAATCTGCTTCGTCCTTAGATCCATCTTTAAATGCCTTAAGAATCTTTTCCACGATATGAACTGATTTAGGTGGATGACAGTTTTGGACTGTTCTTCCTATTACGCTAATAGACCTTTTAAAGAAGCGATGTTCTGGGGTATTAAAATAGACAACTTTATCGTCTTTATCGATATAGGTAATATCGAGTGTTAGGTGATTAAACATTTTGAATAATTTGTCCTACACTAGGATTTCCAGTAATAAGATCAACAAGTGTATTCTCCTGAGAGCTCATATGTGCTTCTACTTTCTTATCTTCAAATTGCTCTTTTGCCAATGAGAAGAATTCATTACGAGGGATACTTTCTATCATAATAGGATAAAGAATTTGCTCTTCTCTCATAATCATACTCTTAACATCAAAAAAGAGAGTTCCAAATGTTTTATTTAAGAGAGTAAGGGAACTCTTTTCTGATTGCAATTGAGCTGTTAGTGTTGTAATCGTTTGTCTGATATCATCATGAATAGCCCACATCAGTGAAACACAGCGGTGCTCTTCAATATATCTCTCAATGAGAGGGAATAGTTGATATTCCTTCATCTTATAATGTTCAATAGCTCCTTCTAACTTACCCATATTTTCTAATAAGGTCTTTCTCTTTTCTGAAGTAATGCCTTTCGTATTAGCGCTTTTCAGCTGATTTGAACAAGATGCGAGGATATTATTAATCGTGTCATTAATTTTAAGAAGAGTTTCTATTGGTTTAATAGTTCGATCAAAATCTCTTCTTGTTCGATTAATTGACTTACTAAAGGAATGGAGTAACCGTGTAACGATAATCTTTATCCTTTCAATATCATCAATACGTTTCATCACATCATCAACAAGACGCATCACATCTTTCGCACTTAATGTATCAAAATAAGGACGCACCTTCTCTAATCGTGCCCTATTTTCTTTAGGATTATCTAGGTGTAAAACAAATTCTAATAGTTCGTCATATAACAATTGATCCATTATACATCGCCTTCGGGAGGAACGATACAAAGGAAAACAAGGTGAGAATCAGAATGTGCTTTTATTTGATGTATTGAATTAGAAGGCACATATGAAGTGGAACCAGGACTTAGAGGATATTCTTTTCCATCTAAATGAAGAATCCCATTACCTTCTAACACGTAGGTAATGTGGGGCCATGGATGTTGATGATAAGGAGCATATCCCCCCTTTGAGAGAGAAAAACGTCGCATGACATAATCTTTCCATCCCTCTTTTTCCCCAATGAGGACTTGTTTTGTGACTCCTTTAATAGCGTCACCTTGTAATTCTTTCTTTTCGATATCATCTATATGAGATACAAACATATTTTTTCTCCATTTCTCTGTTATAAATTTACAATTATTTCTTAATTAACTCGAAATATTAGTTACTTTTCCAGCACTATTCAAAAAATAATCCGGATAATGTTGTTCCAGATACATTGCAGCTTTGTCACCCGTGCAGTGGGACACCCCTAATAGAGGGATTTTTAAAGCAATTAAGTCTTCCAATACACGCATTCTCTCATCATCATCTACATCAAATAAATGAATACCTCCAAGAAGAGCATATAAAGGAGCAGCAAATCGTTCACTTACACTCTCAATGATAGAAATAATTCCTGGATGAGAACACCCTACTATAAGGACAAGTCCTTTAGGTGTATCAAACACAAGCGATATTTCATCTTCGAAATGATCAACTTCAATACCAACTTCATGTTCAATCTTAAAACGGGGATTAACATGATTGCCTAGAGAATGACTAAAAGATGAAATGACAAATACTCCAGGATGAATCATTAAAGTATCAGAACACACTGTTTTCCATATTATCCCTTTTTCATTGAGATAATGGCCATCAAAATCAACTCCTAGATAACGCTCTGTCCCATCTTCTACAACAAATTTCTTATCTAAGAAACCTTTCCCTGTTATCATAGTAAGGTCTTGGTAAGAATATCTATCTAATAAAGAACGGACTCCACCTCCATGATCATAATGACCGTGAGAGATGACAAGATAATCTATTTTAGAGAGATCTTTATTCAATGTATTGGCATTTTTTAAAAAGTTTTCGCCTTTTCCCGTATCGAAAAGAATATTGCACCCATTGTACTCGATGAGAACTGAAAATCCATGCTCGCTAATACATCCACTTCCTTCTAATGAGTTATTATCACTAAGTGTTGTAATTACCATACTATCCACCTTTCTATCCTCATAATAGCACAAAAATGAAGATAAAAGGTAAGTTGTTATATTTTTTTCAATTAACCTTGTGGAAGAATTTTGTTTTAAAAAATGCTTGCGTTCGTTCATGCGTTGGGTTTGTAAACATCTGTTCTGGAGTTGATTCTTCAATTATCACTCCTTCATCCATGTAAATTACTCTATCTGCAACTTCTTTAGCAAACCACATTTCGTGTGTTACCACAAGCATAGTCATTCCTCGCTTGGCAAGGTCTGTCATTACAGTCAGGACTTCTCCAACGAGTTCAGGGTCAAGAGCTGAGGTCGGTTCATCAAAGAGCATAATCTTTGGATCCATAGCTAATGCTCTTGCAATAGCAACACGTTGTTTCTGTCCACCACTAATCATACTTGGGTAGACATCTGGTTTATCACTCAAACCTACTTGATCAAGCAAAGCTAAGGCTTTCTCTCTAGCTGTTTTCTTATCTACTTTTTTACATGAACAAGTCCTTCCATCACATTTTGTATTACATTCATATGAGGGAATAGGTTAAAATGTTGAAACACCATTCCAAGTTCTTGTCGAGTTTTGTTAATTTGAGCTTCATTTTTGGAGATCTTTTTCCCTTCAATATAGATTTTTCCGTTTTTCGTATTTTCAAGGAAATTGACACATCTTAGTAGGGTACTTTTCCCACTTCCGCTTGCTCCGATTATGACTACAACTTCTCCCCTTTTTACATCTAGGGAAATATTTTTTTAGTACATGGTTATCACCATACCATTTATTGATTTTCTCAATACGTAAAAAAGGGGCATTCTTAAGTACTGCTTTTCTTCTTACGTGGTTTATTTTTTTATAGTTACTTCATTAGTTGTTGTCACGGTCACTCACCTGTAATTTCTTTTCGATTGCTCGAATACTGTACGACAAGACGCTCGTCATCAATAAATACCAAATTCCTACAATAATAAACATCTCCATATACATAAATGTCGAAGAGCCCATTTGTCTTCCTCTTAGCATCAATTCTGGTACGGCAATGGTACTAGCTAAGGAACTGTCCTTGAGGGCAATAATTAATTGATTTCCTAAAGAAGGGACAGCACGTTAAATGCTTGTGGAAGAATAATTCTCCACATTGCCTTTCCTTTACTCATTCCAAGAGATCTAGCAGCTTCCATTTGCCCATAGTGTATTGACTGAATCGATCCTCGAAAGATTTCGGCAATATATGCTGCGTTATGAACTCCAAGTGCTATAACAGCGGATGGAATTGGATCAATAGTAACGATACTCGTTAGTCCATAATAGACAATGAATAATTGTACTAATAGAGGAGTTCCTCTAATAAGAAAGATATAGGCTCTTGCAAGAGATGATAGTATCTTGTTATTTGAAAGTCTCCCAAGAGCTACAATCAATCCAAATACGAGTCCAAATATTACTGCAAGAGTGGTTATTTGAAGAGTATACCATGCGGCTTCACTGAATAAGAAAAACCGCGAAGGTATAACACTTAAATCCCACGGTATAATGTTTAGTGGGATCAAAAACTACTCCTTAGTAATATCTTCGCCGTTAAACCATTTAGCACTGATTTCAGCGAGTGTTCCATCTTTATGCATTTCAAGAAGGACTTCATCTACTTGTTTTCTTAAATCATCGGCATCTTCATGAAATGCAATACCCATTCTTTCTGTTCTGAGTACGCTTCCAAGCGCCGTAACCTTATCTCCACCTTTTAACTGACTAACAGCATTTAAGCCAACTACTCTGTCGGTAATAACACCGTCATTTCGTCCATTAATTAGTTCTAAGAGGGTTTGATTATCATCTTCATAGAGCTTTGCTTTTACTCCAAGAGTTTTTGCATCTTGCTCAAAAGTGGTTCCAGTAACTAGGCCAGCGACCATTGAAGAATCAATATCATCAGGTGTTTGGTATTTGCCATCTTTCAAGACAAAGAGTTGAGCACCACTGTAATAATAAGGTACAGAGAAATCGACTCTCTCTTCTCTTTCATCAGTAATTGCCATACTTCCTAAAATTGCGTCGTAACGTTTAGCACGAAGACCTTCGATAATACCATCCCAACTTGTGGTTACGTATTCCATGTCCATTCCTAAACGTGTTGCGATTTCTTGCGCTACATCTACATCAAAACCAATGACATCACCTGTTTCAGTAATATAGTTGAATGGGGGGTATCCACCACTTCCTGCAAAGCTAATACTGTTGGTACTTTCTTGTTGCCCACTGGCAACGATTATTGGTAATACTGCGATAAGTAAAATTCCTACTAAGGTCACAATACGCCATACTCGTTTCGTCATCATAATTTCTACTCCTTTGTATGTGTTTAGGTCTATTATAACATAAGAAAACCCTATATTCAACCCTTACAAAAAAGTTAAAAATAATCAATACAACAAATTACGTTTAACTCCCTGCTATTGTTAGACTTATGAGAGTGATTTTTATATAAAAAAAGACCCATTATATGAACGGGTATTTTTTGACTTTTGGGTATAATGACGGACTAATAAATTTACTAAATAAAGAAATCTATAGAGAATAATTGGAAGAAGAATCCAAAGCTTTGACTAGGAACATCAAAGTAAAGTGAAAGAGCAGCAACTCTTTCCTTTCTAAGGAATTGCGGACCACCAGAACTAATTGGAGTGAGGGTAATAAACGGACCCCATGAGTCAAGATTAGCAAGTGAATTCATGATACCTAAAGAAACAAATATATTGAGGTAAAGAGGGTCCTTTTCGCCCATGTAGTACAAAGGGGCAACAAGAGCATAAGAAAAAGAAGTTTTCAGTCTAATATCTGATAATGGAGAAGGGGTTATTTGACTTACAAATGAACTTTCAAATTCAATTCGAGGAGTTACTCCTGTAACAAAACCAAAGGTTGCATAGGTACCTTCCTCAAAGTGTTTGCCCCCCACTAAAAAGTACCCATTGTGATACCTGCATCAATAGCGCCTAATCCACAAAGAAAAAAAAGAGAATAAGATAAGTACAATTAATTTTTTTTTCATATCACCAATCACCACAAATAGTGGGTGACTTCTATAAGTTTCACCCCCAGTCAAATTCGTTCATGTTTATATTATAGTTTAGAATAATTGATCCTACTGTAATAAATTTATCACCAAAATACAAAGAGAAAGGAGAAATAGCAACGTTAAGAAAAGTTATTGGAGAAGAAGAAAACACTCTCATTAGACTTAGATCTACACCTAACCATACGGCACTATCACGTATAAAAAATGGTTCCATGAGATGTTTTTGGGCAATTACATGAGAATATGAAAGACCTCCAACAATCGACTGAGTTGCAGGGAAAAAGAGATTTGAAAAAGCATATCCTCCATACAAGGTGAGTGCTGTATTATCATTGAGAATAGGTGAGTAGATAAGATGAACTCCCAGGTGTTCGTTTTGAGTAATAGCGTCTGTGTGAAATCCACTTAAGGAGACTTTATATCCCCCACTCCAAGAAGAACTGAAGATAGAACTAATAATAACGATAGAAAGAATTAGAGTGAAATACATCTTTTTCATAATCTCTACCCCCATACCTGCATGATAAGATTTGTGAGATAATATGAAAAACTGCGATACTCTTTAGCTTCTTCTAGATCAATCTTTATTGAATCTTCTAGAAGAGTTTCAATAAAAGACATAAGAGAAGATGCAACTTCTTCATCATCATATACAAGATTGAGTTCTCGACTGAAGGTATGAGATCTAAAGTTATAATTTGCACTACCAAAAGAAGAGTAGCGGCCATCGGCAACTATCACTTTTTGATGTAAAAACGCTTTTTCTGGAGAATCATATACATAGACATGAGCACCAGCATCTATTAAATCTACCATACTGTAATAGGATGCTTTAGTGTATTTTGCTTGAGAAGAATTGTCTGAAAGAATAAAGTTTACCTTAACGCCTTTATCGACTATATATTGTATTCTTTTAATGAGTGCTGGTGATAAAAAGGTGTATCCTTGTACCATCCACAACTCTTCTTCTGTTGCTAAGGCAAATACATCAAACAGGTCTTTAATGGCTCCACCTTTTTGAATATTATGATCTAAGACAAAGGCCGAGTGTTCAAAATCATTACTCTCAATATTCTTTTTTCTTGAAGGAAATTCAGTCGTTGAAATTTCTTTTGCAGCATACCGATTATAGGTGTCAACGAAAATCTCTGTTAGATGCGTGGCTAAATCTGGAGATGAAACAAGTCCCATGATATCTATGTGTCCAACTCCTACTGGGTAATTAAGAGATGTATGGTTAATATTAATTCCACCTACTGCAACAAGTTCTTGATCAATAATCCAGTATTTTCTGTGATCTCTATCAAGCAAAGAAAAAAGGAAGAAAATATTACTTAAGCTCATTGAGTTGTATTCAACATAATTAACGCCCAGTTCTTTGAGGTAGACAAATGCTGATTGAACATAATCTTCTGTCTCTGGGACAGCTTGAAAATTCGAAGCTGAATCGACTGCTATATATACTTTAACTCCACTAGCTGCTTTCTTTGCAAGTGCATCCCAAACGTCTTTGGTAAAATCATCTGTTACTCCTAAGAAGGTAGAGATGAGAATACTTTCTTCTGCCTGTTCAATAAGTTCTAAAGATTTTTCATTCCAATCACTTCCTCTATAATAAAAAACTTGGAAGAGTAGTCTCAAATGAGGGATACCTATTCTCTTCTAAAAATGAATTCATTGAAATAAACTCACTTTGGCTAACAGGGAGATTTCCTACAGTCGAACAACTAGTGAGAAAGATGGTAGTAAGTACAACTACTAATATGAGATTATTCATGCCCTTAGAGAAATTCATAAAAAAAGTATAATCGAAATTTTAATTTATACCTATCGTATACATAAAAAAATTAAGCCTATTTTCTTCTTTTTATTACGAAGGAGTAATACCTTTATGAGCAAGGTGATAGTACTTCGATTTTTTGTATAATAAAAGTAGAGATGATTCTATCATTTTCCCAATTATTGGCTCTTTTTTGTATAATCTTGCAAGAACGGGAGCTGTAGAACTTGTTTGAGGCCAATCACACTCATTACTTCTCATGAAGGAAGTAATATCTTTTTGAACTGCCAAGGAAATTTCAAACACTTTTTCCATATTATATTCAAGAAGGAATAGAGGGCGAACGATAACCGGTGAAAAATTCCCAAAAATATAAGGTAAATCTGTTGAATGAAAGGCCTGTATGTTATTCATTTTCAAGGCAAGTGTTTCATAGTCAAATCGATACATCCACACATCATTGAAAAAACTTAACTGCATTGCGAACCATATACTTGATAGCTTGAAGACTAAATCTGTATAAAGCATAGGGATAACTCTATCTTTTCCATAAAGGGTTTCATATAAGGATGTAAGAGTTTCTTTAAAGGCATCACTCTCTTTATCGAGTCCATTAGAGACTATTCGCTCTACATTGATAAACCGTGCTAAAGTTTTTATTGCTAGAAAGCCCATTTCTGATTCTGTTGTTCCAATAAGAAATGGGTAATCTTTGATCTCTCCCCTACTTGCTACTTCTATTGGCGTTGCGTTAAAAAGATCATTGTCAATAGTGACTCTAAATGTGGCTGCTCCTAAGCTCATCTTTCTCATAAATTCTTTTTGTAAATCTAAGAGTTCCTTCCAATTAAGAGAAATTAATTGATCCGAAGAAGTAATATTAGCCATTTCAAGAAAAGTAGAACTTTTTTGCATACACAGCTCTTTGCTTTGTACTTGAGTTGGTCCTCCACTAATAATTACAGCCCTTTTTGTTATGTTGCGAATAGAGGGGATTGTTACTAAAGCACTTACCATAGTCCCACCAGCAGATTGTCCATTAATGTTATGTTATTCTCATCCCTCCAAAAGAAGAAATGTTCTCTTTCACCCACTCTAATGCACAGATTACATCTCGTACTCCATTGTTTCCTGTAAAAGAAGTATCAAGTGAAGAAAAAATCGAGAAAGCCAAAAAATGCCAAGACGATAATTAATCGTAACAACTATAATATTATGAGTTTTTGCAAGATTCTCTCCACTATATAAAGATTCATTACCTGAACCATGAGTAAAAGATCCTCCGTGAATGTAAAAAAGAACAGGAAGAGGAGCATCACTACTAGATGGAGAAAATATATTTAGAGTTAAACTGTCATAGCCACACTCACGACGAAGCATGCTTCGTTGAAAACAAAGAGGTCCATAATGTGTTGCATCAATCAAAGAAGAATATGAATCAATAGGTACAGGAGGAGAAAAAGGAGAATCCTCTAAACTTTTTGCAAAAGGAACTCCCAAATAAGAATAATGAGATCCATGAAATAATCCCTGTACTTTTCCCAAAGGACAATCAACTATTACTCTATCTGCACTCATGCTCCTATTATACTATAAAAGAGTAAATTGAACTACAATAAGGTCTTTACAGCAACTTCATTATTTAGTATAGTTGCAGAGCAATCCACGGGCGGTTAACTCAGTGGGAGAGTGCTACCTTGACATGGTAGAAGTCGCCAGTTCAAATCTGGCACTGCCCAAAAAGCAACTAATTTCTATAAAAGAAGTTAGTTGCTTTTTCTTTTAGTCAGAGAATGGGAGAACCGTATTGCACCAAAGATGGTAATAATTATCACAGTCCCTAAGAATATTTTATTCCTTGTGGTTACCACATCTATAGATTTACATAATCAATCCTAATTATATCTTTTACACCATCAAAATGGGGTAGTAGTCATTCTGTAGCTGGTACTTCGCCCGCCACCCGCATTCTGAAGAAAGATATTTCTAGCTTTCAATTCCTGAATATCCCTGAGTGCTGTATCGGTAGAACACTTTGCCATTTTTGCATACTTTGATGTGTTCATGAAACCTTCAAATCCCTCTTCTGTCATTTTGTTTATAACAAGACGCTGACGATCATTTACCCCAGTAGCATTGAGCGTATTCCACAAGCGAGATTTGAACAGAATTGAATTGAGTGCTTCCTCTGAATGTGAGAGAGAGAGGTCCAAACAATCCAGAAACCAATCAAGCCAGAGGGTGATATCCTGAGAATTTCGTTGTTGCGCTTCAAGAGTTGCATAATAGGCACTTCTATCGGCTTCAATTTGCCTTGAAAGACTATAAAACCTCTCTGGCGACCCATCTGCTCGTGAAAGGAACAAATCTCCTAAAGCCCGTGCAATACGACCATTACCATCTTCAAAAGGGTGAATCGTCACAAACCAGAAGTGTGCAATTCCTGCTTTCAATACGGGGTCTAATCTCTGTTTACTATTACACCAGGTAAGGAAACATTCATTTCATGATCAATTATTGCCGCTTCTGGAGCTTCATAGTGGATCTTCTCTCTTCCCATAGCACCAGAAATAACTTGCATAGGCCCTGTATCGGTAGTTCTCCACTGACCTACTGTAATTTTATACATACCACTTCGTCCTGTAGGGAATAATGCGGAATGCCAGCCGTATAGGCGCTCAGCAGTCACAGGTTCAGTACAATGTTGCGTTGCATCAAGCATCATGTCGACAACACCGTCAACATGATGTGTTGAGGGTATCATACCGGCAATATCCATATGTAGTCGACGAGCGATTGAGGAGCGAACCTCAATCGGATTGAGAATTTCTCCCTCAATTGATGATGAACTGAGAATATCATCACTTAGCATTTTCAAGCGAGCCTCTTTTTTAAGCTCAAACCCAAGATTTTCCATTCTACCGAATAGATGCCCTTGGCGGTAGCGTATATCAGCTAGATGGAATGAGAGAGTCTCAAGATCCCAGGTAAACTGTGTCCAAGAAGGATGTTCATGTATCCACATTTTAATCACCTCACAATATGCTGTAATTATATATCAGATTTACCGCATTATCAATCCTATTCACTGCATATAAATCAGTGAATAGGATTAGTATTCACTGCAGACAGGGAGAGATAAGAGCAAGATAAACAACCAAAAGTGGGGAAGAATTCAATACTTACTAAAATAAGAATTTGGATTATGTGAGCGACGCAAGAGATCATTGGATGTTTTGAGAATTATTGTTCAAATTTTGTCAGGATATCTGAATGATAGTTTCCCACTACTCTCATAGAGAGATGAGAAAAACTTTTATCAAGGAATTCTTTCTCATATTCATACTTCATTTTCTAAATATAGTGTTAATTCATTATTAGATCGACTTTGAAATTATCATACAAACCCCAATTACTCCTTCTATTAATAGTATTAACGAGATGAGAACGTGTTTTAATTAAATCTTTCATCTCTATGGGATGAGTCGTCATTCCTACAAAATCAGTGTTATATAATTGTTCGATATCAAGAAAATTGGGATTAAGTATTTCAAGAAAACCCCTATTATGAGAAATTAAATACACTATGAATGATTCCTTCAAATTCTCTGTCATTCCTTCATTCTCAAACAATCCTTTTATATCAAAAAGGTCGCGGGGATGTTGTCTATCTAATGCAGCAAGTATTTTGCTGTCATACAAATCTTCAAACGAAACTACTGGAATTTCAGCAAACCCCAAAAGATTCTTCTGCTTTTGCAGTCATTCGTTTGATTTGTGTTGGATAAACGGTTCCCCTTAATACCGGAGAAACTTCAATTTTAACTAGCGTCTTATCTACTCTAACTATTAACCGATTTGTAAAACTTGTTTGATGTAAAAATGAATGTTGGCTTGTGGTATCAGTATAACTATCCTTTCACCTATTTTTTGAAATTTAATATAATCTCACTAAGTGAACGATCCCTACTTTCAATAGGGACATCACCAAATCAATATCTATAGAAAGCCGTGGCATCTCTCTATGAAAGAGATTAATTGCAGTCCCTCCTTTAAGAGCAAAACAGGAGCTTTCATTCACTGACTGTTACACCCTTACTAAAAGCTGTACCTGTTTAAAATATCGATTCTGTCTCTCCACCAAAAGCCTCCTTTGGAACTGTTATCAAATATTCTTTATCTAGAACACCGTTGGGAAAAATCTGGCGTTTACCAGTTCCAAAATCTATACATGATGTCTCTATCCTTTTATACCAAAGAGCATCAGTTGAACGAGCCATCCACATAAATAATCGTTTTGCTTTGACACTCCCACACGATTCTAAAACACTTTGAAGAAGCTTAGGTCGTAAATTCAGAGCCCCGTGTATCATAAGTTTCGCATGTTCTATTTCTTCTTTTGTTTTAAGAGTACTCGTCAATTCAACAAAAGCTCTTTCAGGAGACGATATGGGAATTGGCCAATCCCACATTCCAAAAGGAACATGTTCTATACCTGTAGCACTCTTTTTGATTGGATTATGCTTCAATATAGTAAATATAATGCGAGCATCTATGTTATTAATCCAAGAAGGAAGAGGAGTATTACAATAAAGCATGATTTCTTCCTGTTCTGTTAATTGCAAATAATGTTCAAGCCCATGATAGCGTAAAGCACTACTATGTCCTACATGGCAGATATACCCTAATTGATTCAGAGAGTAGAGTACGTTCTCCCATTTTAACCTAGGCCCAGGTTTTCTATATCCCCATGAGCAATTGCTTCTAGTTCACCAGAGCGTACATAGTAATCCACCGCTGTAGATTTTATACCACGTTCATAAAGCCATGTTCTATCTACGAGTAAACCGTCTTGTAGGAGAGTATATAAACCAGCCATGCACCTTCCCTTAGTTTATAATTGAGCATATAAACATATCTATACTATGTATATTTTAATATAAATAAACCACAGTCAAGTTTCTCTTTAAGGACTATTACATAGTATAGGTGTGTATTTAGATGTATATTTAAACCAATGATAAAGAGAATAGAATATAGTGGCTAGATTTTTATCCTCTCTCGTTCCAAAGCATTTGTCTATAAAAGCCACACTTAGTTGCATTAGATACAGCCCAAAGTTATATTTATTCAGAATTTATTTTTTTTATGACTCTTCCAGTTTCTTCCCTCTTCAAAAAGCGTTATGTAAAATCACTGAATAGCTATTTTGGTGTGACCTTTAAAAGGAACAAGGGTCTTTAGGAGGGACTACATAGCACTATTAAAAGGTGGTTTTTTCGCTTTATAAGAGGACACGTCTAAAGGGAAGACTGTATATTATGTAAAGATTCATTGTGAAAACCCAACATTACAAGAGTTAAAAATCTCAACTGCAACCCCACAGAGGACTTTCACCTCCTAGATAAGCACCATGCTCGGCGCACATTATGAAAACCATTCCTTAAAAAAGGTGTGGTTTTTATGTTTTCTGATTCATGGGTTTTTTCTGTGAGTTATGCAATCTATCTCCTTTTAGTATATTCTCTTCTATTATCCTAAATCCTTAGACAGAGAAAACGTTGCTAGGAAGTCCTGTTTATTACTTAATGCTTCCTCTTGAATTTTGCGAATTGAGGTATTGATTGATTGTTCCGAACAGCTACCTGTTACAATACGATAATCATATATGGTAGGTAATTTTCATAATTTACCTAATTTTATTTTCTAGATTATTCAACGTATGCTATCCTATACTTACACGTTTGCTAGGGAGTAATAATTGTGAAAATTGCAATCTATGGAGCAGGTTCTTTGGGGATCATACTTGGAGCATATATAACTAAAGGAGGAATTCCTGTAGACCTGATTAACAGGAATCTTTCACAGGTGGAAGCCTTAAAGAAACATGGTGCACAGGTTACTGGGGCACATCCTTTTTCCGTACCGGTTTCAGCCCTTTTACCAAGTGAGATGAAGGAAAGATACGAGGTGATTTTTCTCCTGACAAAACAACAGGATAACGAAAAAGTAGTAAAAGAGATTACCCCTTTCCTTAGTGAAGATGGAGTATTATGTACCATGCAAAATGGATTACCAGAAAAAGGTATCGCAAGCATTATTGGTGATGATAGAGTTCTTGGATGTACCGTCGCTTGGGGGGCAACACTCGAAGGACCTGGTATCTCACGTCTCACATCTGGAGCTGATACGCTCACCTTTACTCTTGGTAGTCTGACAAGAAAAAAAGACGACCCTATTCTTGTCAAAGTAAGCCACATATTAGAAACAATGGGCTCTGTAGAGATTGAAGAGAATTTCATTGGAGCACGTTGGGTTAAGTTATTAGTCAACTCCTCCTTTAGTGGGATGGCAACAGTGCTTGGTTGTACATTTGGAGAAGTCTCTAAAAACAAGGATGCTAGGCTCTGTGCTCAACGTATTATCAAGGAATGCATAGATGTTGCTCATAAGGCACAAATAGTTATTGAACCTATTCAAGGGAAGGATGTTGTAAAACTCTTTGACTATTCCTCTAAGATTAAGCAGAAGATTTCTTTTTCCTTATTCCCTTCGCGATGAAAAACATCAGCTCCTCAAACCGAGTATGCTCCAAGACTTAGAGAACGGTAAGCTTTGCGAAGTAGATTCAATTAATGGAATTGTATCTACCTATGGAAAAGAAGTGAACCTAGAAACGCCATACAATGATCTTGTTGTCAAGATCATTCATACTATTGAACAAAAGAAAGGGAAACCGGGTTTTGAGAATTTAAAATTGTTTGAAAAGTTAAGATCCTGTTAGGTTCGAAATGCTTTCTGACCCTCATAAAATTCATGTACTACATAGTTCTCCAAGGGTAGCTAATAGATATTTCTAGTAGAAACACAATCCAATGGCATTCTAAATTACCGAACACATAATCCTCCTGTCTCTAATCCACTATTCCCCTCAATTCTCTCATCTTCTCTTTCATCCCCTGTTCTATCGCAATAGGTCCGTCTTTTGCAGTTGAAGCTATTACTCTCACAAAGGCAGAACCTACTACAACAGCATCAACATATGGCATTAAGACCTTCACTTGTTTCCCATTACTTATACCAAATCCACCTAATAGCTTAGATTCTCCTCTAATACTATCAAGAAAATCGATGACCGAATTATCGAGTGTCGTCTCTTCTCCTGTAATACCCTTACGAAGGGCAGCATAGATATAGGGACTGCTAAGATTTTTGAGTTGTTCTATTCTCTGTTCGCTCATAGAAGGGAATGCGACTATTACAAATGAAAGACCGTGCTTCTCACACAACTCATTGAGAGATTCATCATGATCGAAAGGAAGATCTGGAATAATGAGCCCTTCAACACCAGCACCTTTGCCCTCTTTACAACGATTCGATTCCATTCCTAAAGGCAAGATTTGCATAGGTCATGATAAAATAGGAATATCGGGATAAATTCTTTTAAGGTTCCTCACACTTTCCAAGCCTTGAAGGACTCTATACCCTCTTGATAACACTTCAGAACAAGCCTTTTGGATAATAGGCCCATCAGCAGAAGGGTCACTGAACGGCAGTTGTATTTCTAGATATGTCGCACCTCCCTCCACTAGACCTCTTGCTGCAGCCATCATTCCCTCATCGCTTGGGTAACCAGCAATAAGGTGACTCATGATTCGAATGTCTGAATTATTCATCTATTTCCTCCAGTCTTTGTAGTTCTGAAAGGAGGAATTTCTTCCATTCCTTTTTCCTTAGTACACCTGAGGTAATGAAAAGATCTTTCTCTCCTCTACCGGACATATTAATTACAGTAATACCCTTTAACTGTTTTTGTGTTGCTAGCTTTATTACTGCAGCCGCTGCGTGGGCACTTTCAAGAGCAAAAAGGATTCCTTCATGCTGAGCAAAGAATTGGAGAGCCTCTAGGGCTTCATCATCAGTTGCACGTGTAAATTCAATGCGCCCTGACTCACCAAGAAACGCAAGTTCAGGTCCAATTCCTGGATAATCAAGACCAGCGCTAATTGAGTGGGTTTCCATCACTTGGCCATCTTCATCAACAAGGAACCGACTTTTATATCCATGGATAATAGCATCCCAGGCTCCTTCACCGCTCATTCGTGAAGCATGATTCCCAGGAGTTGTACTACGACCACCAGCTTCTACCCCAATAAAATGAATTGACGTATCGGCAATGAAAGGGGAAAAAAATCCAATCGCATTTGACCCTCCTCCAACACAGGCTATCAAATGTGTTGGGGATATTCCCATCTGCTCCATCTGAACTTTTGTCTCCTTACCAATAATTGACTGGAAAGTCCTTACGATATCGGGGAAAGGAGAAGGACCAAGTGCAGAGCCAAGAACATAATGAGTAGTACCGAAAGAACCTGCCCAGTCACGAAGAGCCTCATTGACAGCATCTTTGAGGGTACGAGAACCACTTTCGACTCGTATAACCTGTGCACCATACAATTCCATTCCTGCCACATTGGGTTGTTGCCTATCTGCATCAACACTCCCCATATAGACAGTACAATCCATACCAAGATGAGCACAGGCTGCTGCTGTTGCGATTCCATGTTGACCAGCTCCAGTTTCAGCGATGATTCTTTTCTTTCCCATTCTCTTTGCAAGGAGTACTTGGCCAAGAGCATTATTAATTTTATGAGCTCCTGTATGAGCATACCCTTCTAGCTTAATATAGATTTCTGCATCAAGAAGACGAGAGATATTTTTAGCCTTCATGAGGGGAGTTGGTCTTCCTACATATTGATGTTGCAGAGCCTTGAGTTCTAAGACAAACGATTCATCTAAGAGGCTTCTTGAAACGCCTTCTCTAGTTCTTCAAGTGGCTGATAAAGGACTTCTGCAACGTATCTTCCACCAAACCGGTCAAAATATCCTGATGTACTCATTTTCTACTCTCCTGAAAAATTTATTCACTAGTTCATGATTCTTCTTTCCTGGTGAAGACTCAAGGGAACTTGAGGCATCAACAAATTCTACAGGATAAGATGAGATGAAAGAAGCGACATTCTCGCCTGAAAGGCCTCCAGCAAGCCAAAGAGGGCTCTCTTTAGCAATCCTTTCAAGGTACTGTGTTGCTACAATCTGACCTGTCCCTCCTCGTAATCCATGTTGAAACCCATCGATGAGAACCCTTGGCTCACCCTCCATCAACAGTTGAAGAACCTGTTTAACATCATCTTCACTACCTAGAGATATTGCATGATAACCAGGAGGATTCACACCAGAAACCCTCTTCACTCCGTGGTACTGAAGAGCATCTAATGCCCCATCTTATACAGTCTCTCTGCAATGAGGTATTGCTCTCCTTGAGTCTCTGTAATCACACCTATGAGGAGAGGTCTTTCTTCTCTCTCAATCCGATTTATCATGTCTCGAAATTCTCTCACTACACTCTCATCTGCTCTTCTTGTACTTGGTGCAAAAACAAAACCCATGAAATCAACCTGCAAAGTAAGTGCATGAGAAGCATCTTCTAATGAAGTAATCCCACACACTTTCACAAGAGGAATCCTTGTTAGCTTCTTCGCTATCTTCTTCCAGAACTCACCTTGAATCGATGGGCTAGCACTAGCACATGTTTGAATGTACTCACGTGCCATAGAGACATCTCGACTCACAGCTTCACCAATAAGAACTCCGCTGAATCCAAGAGAACGAGCATAGATACACATATCTGGGTGGACAATTCCTGATTCATAGACTGCTTTACCTGTAATCAATGATATCAAACGAGCAGGTCGAAGAGGATTGATGGTGAAGGTGCTAAGATCACGGCTGTTTATACCAACAATTTTCGTATCACACAAAAGTGAGTTTACCTTTTCGATGTCATCTTCATTCCTCACTTCTATAAGAGGAATGATATGAAGTCTCATACACTCATCTGCACACTTCTGAAGTGTCTTGGTATCGAGAATAGCGCAAATCAGCAGTACTGCATCTGCTCCTGCTCTATAGGAAATGTCAATCTCATCTACGTGTTGAATGAAATCTTTCCGTAATAGGGCAACATCATCAACAACATTTCCTACCTCTATTAGATCCTTTAAGGATCCATTGAAGAAATGGTGTTCAGTGAGAATTGATATCTGTTTTGCACCAGCTTCTCTGTAAGAGAGAGCTCTTTGCACAGGATCAAGGGCTTCATTAATCATCCCCTTAGAGGGTGAGGATCTCTTAATTTCAAGAATTGCACCTGGAGAAGCAAGAAAAGGAACGATAGGACGATTTCTTTTTAAAGGAACACGACAACCGAATTCTTTCCCTTGTGATTGGTAATCTTTTTCTCTTCTCTCGCAGATTTTGAGGAGGATATCATCCATTGGTGGCCTCTCTCACTTCAATAATCTTTTTAGCGACGCTCCCGTCGGTGAGTTTTTTCCTAGCTTTTTCATATCCCTCTTTGATAGAAGCTACCTGCTTACCAACGAATAGGGCGGCTCCTGCATTAAGTGCTACAGTTGCAAGCAGTGCTTCACTTCCTTTCCCTTCTAGTAATTGAAGAGCCATGCGTGCATTAAAAGCAGCATCTCCTCCATCAAGGGCTGAACTATTTATAGAACTTAGCCCTATAAACGATGGGTCAAAACCTCTCTTGTAAGAACTCCTTCTGGAGTTACTGTTACAACATCATTTAGAGCAAAGGGAGAGAATTCATCAAATCCATCTCGACTATGAACGACCATCACATGTCGAACATTGAGCATATGAGCAGCTAAAGCAACAGGTTCAAGTAACTCATCATTATAGACCCCAATAAGTTGATGGGAGGAACCGACCGGATTTGAGAGAGGTCCTACAAGATTCATGATGGTTTTTATTCCTATCACTTTCCTCACAGGTGCTGCATGACGCATCGCTGAATGATAGATGGGTGCATAGAAAAAACCAAACGACGTTTTTCTAAGACATTCTGCTGTCTTTTCAGGAGAGAGTTGAATGTTGAATCCGAGAGATTCATAAAAGTCAGCAGATCCAGCTAGAGATGAGACAGCTCTGTTTCCATGTTTTGCGACGGTTAATCCACATGTAGCAACTGTGAGAGCAGCAAGGGAACTAATATTAAAAGAACCCTTCCCATCTCCTCCAGTTCCTACGATATCAATCACATCCCCATCAAAGGAGACTTCTCTCTTCTTCCTTCCAAGTACTATAGCACATCCTGCAATCTCCTCGGCTGAAGGGCCTTTCGCTGCAAGAGCTGTTAGAATCGAGGTTGTTTGCCTCTCATCTAGGTCTCCATCAGTAAGATCTTCCATGAACAGTTTCGCAGTTTCGAATGACATCGACTTTCCTTCGAGAAGATCAGTTAATGTCTTATTGAATGGGAAATTTTCCTTTCTATACGAGAGAAATGCCTTTACAACTTTTTCTCCATCTGATGAGGCAATTGATTCAGGATGAAATTGAACTCCTTCTACCTGATATTCAGGGTGTCTAATCCCCATGACTTCCCCGTCAAGTGAAGTTGCAGTAACGATGAGCTTATCTTGAATGCTCACCTCACTCACAGCAAGAGAGTGATAACGAGTAAAGGTTCCTTTATTCCCAATCGTTCGAAACACTCCCTTCCCATCTAGGTTCATGGATTCCACGACCCCATGCTTAATATGTTTAGCTTGGACAATCTCTCCTCCAAAGGCGTACCCAATAGCTTGATGTCCGAGACATACTCCAAGAATTGGGATTGAACGAGCAAAAATGTCTAATTGCTTCGACACTTATTCCGGCATCTTCTGGTCTTCCAGGACCAGGAGAAATGATGAGGTGTGATATTGGTAAATTATCAAGGTCAGCTATGGAAACATCATCATTTCGAATGACTTTAACTTCCTCACTCGTCTGATTTGATACAACCTGAAAAATATTGTAGGTAAAAGAGTCGTAGTTATCGATAATGACAATCATACAGCGCCTCCTTCAAGTATTGCGTACAAAGCCCCAAGTTTTTGCCCAGTTTCTCTCCATTCATTCTCAGGGATGGATGAATATACGATTCCTGCTCCTGCTTGAAGAGACCAGGTCGTCTCTTTCTTGAGAGCACAGCGAATTGAGATACAAAAATCTAAATCCCCATTTGCTTCAAGATACCCAACTGCTCCTGCATAAAAACTACGATCTACTTTCTCTATGTGTGAGAGTCTTTCTATTGCCTCTATTTTTGGGGCACCACTCACCGTCCCTGCAGGGAATGAAGACTTTAATACATCGATAGGTTTGTAATGATTACTATCTAAGGAACCTGTCACATCACTCACAATGTGGATGACATGGCTGAACATCTCTACATCCATATATCGTGGGACTGAGACACTTCCTGCTGTACAGACTCTCCCTAATCGTTTCTTGCTAGGTCAACAAGCATTAGGTGTTCGCTTATCTCTTTAGGATCACTCAATAGATCTTGAGAAAGAATAATATCCTCTGCTGTATCTTTCCCTCGTTTCCTTGTTCCTGCAATTGGACGAATTGATGCTATAGAATCCTTTACTTTCACAATACTTTCTGGAGAGGCCCCTATCATCTGGAAATCACCAAAGTCTACATAGAAAAGATAGGGAGAAGGATTAGATGACCTAAGTCTCCTATATGCATTGATTGCTGGTTCTTCTGAGCAGATTTCAAGTCGTCTTGAGAGAACTGCCTGAAGGAGATTTCCTTTTCTAATATGCTCCTGAATTTCTTTTACGCCCTCAATATATCTATCATGTGAATCGTCTAAATCTGTGATCACTTTTGAGGGTAGTATAGGAGATGGGGGTTCAAGATAAGAGAAATCAAGAGAATTAATCTTCTTCACAATAGTACCAATTGCTTTATCGAGATCAATGGAATGAAGAGTATAGTTTATTCCACAGATATGGATAGTGTCAGTGAAGTGGTCAAATACAATGTATGTATGGCCAACGATGAACAACGATTGGGGAATTCCTATCGTATCCTCTTGTGGAGCAATGTGTATCGTGTCGCATCGGCTAGAATAATCATATCCAAGATACCCGATACCAGAGGCTGGAAGAGGAAAATCAACATCACTTTTATCATGTTCCCTCGCTATCTGATCTAAAACGACCAATACATCATCGGCTTCTGCATCTATCTCTTCTTTGTTGATAGAGATAGTGACACTCTTCTTTTGTTGAGTAACTCTAAATGCTTCATCTATGAGCAAGATTGAATATCGAGCCTTTCCGTGGGTAAATGATGCTGATTCTAGAATCGCTACGGCCTTAAGCTTCTGTGCAAGTGCAAATGGTGTGAATCTCTCTCCAGGAAGGCTCTGTATCTTTATCTGTTGTGAAATTGTCATCTTGTTTCCTCCTAGGAAGGTATTCATAAAGAATGTGTTTCTATTTGTAGAAACAACGATATAGAAAGAATATGTTTCTGTCAATAGTAACAGCGAGATAACAAGAAGATCAGAACGATAAATCTTTCTTTCAATCTAAAGTTGTCATTAATAACAATCATGGAAAGAATACATACCTTTAGACTCAAATCTATGATAAGAAGACAAAAAAACAACTAGAAACATATTATGCAAAGGTCGTGTTTGATGTTAAAAGACTTGAAAAAGATGAATCTCTTGATGGATTCTATGTCATAGAATCCAATGTGACTAGGTTAAGAGTCTATGTAGAGAAGAACGGGAAAGAGAGTGGTGAAGTTGAAAACTGGTTTGGTAAGAAGAGCCGATGGTTAAAGAAAGAAGGAATGCTTCAGTTCAATAGAATTGTTACCCCCTTAGACATTGTAGAAATGTACCATGCGCTGTGGAAGATTGAACAAACCTTTCGAATAACTAAGAGTGAACTCATTCTAGGCCTGTACATGTTTCAAGAGAAGAAAGAATTAGTCTTCATTATTATAGTTTTCAAACATTCGAGTAATTTCTTCCTCATCTGAATTATTAATAAACAAGTTACGAGGAGCCTCTATAGCTTCATTATCCCAATCATCGATTTCGTCAACTCTACCGTAGATATGTGAATAATCTACACGAATTTGTATTAAATTTAGATCTTGTGTTCCCAAGATGTCAAATTCATCAGCTAATTCATTAAGACTTTCAAATACAAGAAACTCCACATCAATCTCATCAGAACTGACATTCATATCGAGAATTTCATCAATTACTTTATCTTCTACTATAGAAGGGAACAACGCATTTAATTGATTTTTGATTCCGTCGATTAAATAATTGGTACTTTCATTTTTCAGAGAGTTCACTAAATTCAATGTAGTGATATTAGCTCAATTTAATGATTCATTTCCGATAAAAATGTTTCAGTGAGTTTTGAGATGTTATCAATGTTATTAAGATATATGAAATGCGAACCATCGAGAATTTCATATGCTGCATGATCGCCAATGCGAGCAAGATGTTGCTTCTGATATTCTTGAGGTGTTATCTTAATTTGGCTATTCTTTGTTTCATATGTTTTTTTAGAGATAATCTTAAAATAGGGTACATTTGATGGGTAAGTCAAAGCATTAGCATCTTTGATATAGTCGGCAGTACTTGCAATCTGATCCAAAGTGTTATCATTCATAGAAAATCCAGCATAATAGAGCAGGTCACTTATTTCTTTTGCTGTATAGCCGATAGAAAGCAGGTTGCTTTTATTAGTGGCTATAGGAGCCACAAGAGAGGTAAAGCCTATAGCTTGCTGAATCTTAGCTATACCAAGTAACGACTTAACAAAACTAGGCATCTCGGCACCAATATATGCAGTTGAAGTTCCATCTAGAGATATAATGGCTTGTACTTCATTGGGATATTTTGAAGCATAATACTCACTGTATACACTCGATATTGAGTGCGGCATTAATATATAAGGAGTTTCTACTCCAGCATGTTTCAGTACTATACGAATCTCTTCTACAAAGTTCTCAGTAGTCCTTGCTCTTTGCGTTTGACTACTAAATCCAACACCAAAATATTCAACACACACGACTGTATACGTTTCACTTAACCGACGCATAAGGGGACCAAAATCTGCAGAAGGGAGTCCAATTCCTATTCCTGGAAGCAAAATGATTGTTTCTTTGCCACTTCCCATCTTATAGACATGCATTTGGCCATCATACACATCTATCATCTGCCCGTATGGTACTATAGCTTCTTTTTTGTTCTTAAAATATGTTGCGTGCAAAATGGTACCAATCAGCATCCACACAATAAGCACTGCGAAAATTATTCCTAATACCATCTTAATTTTCCTATTTCTTTTCTGTTTTGATTTTATTGACTTTATTATCGTTTAAATTTCATGGTGTTCCACTCTCCCTTGGGGCTCATATAATTGGAAAATCTCAGGAGATTTTTCTAGACTTGAAATTATACTTCACTTCTAGTTCACTCATCTAATGACTAACATGTACGCTCTTATCGACTCACTGAGAGATGATAATGAGTTTAGTAGATAATTGCTATATATCATGGTGATACTGAGAGAAAACCCTTTCTCCATGTAACAAGAATTGGATTTCTTCGGCTATTCGCTAAATCGAGTGGTAGAACATTTATAGATCTTTTTCAGAAAAGAATGTATTGCGTGGCATTATTATAAGAAAATCATATCATACCAATAGAAAGAATATTTCTTTTTGCATATCATTGGTAAATCTTCAAAAATCAATTAAAATTCCTCTTATAATTTGCAGGGGGGTGTAATGAAATATCCAGAATTAACAGTCAGTGCTATAATTTTTAATGCTCAAAATGAAATATTATTATGTCGATCACACAAATGGGATAATAAGTATGTTATTCCAGGAGGTCATGTTGAGTATGGAGAAAAATTAGAAGATGCATTAAGAAGAGAAATTTTGGAAGAAACGGGACTTAGTATTAGCAGTATAAAGCTTATAGGAATAAAGGAATGCTTTTATAATAATACACATTATAAAGATAGACACTTCCTGTTTATGGATTATACATGTAAGGCTGACACACTGGAAGTTACCTTAAATAATGAAGCAGAAGAATATGTTTGGTCAAAATTATCAGACTTACATACATATGAATTGGGAGGATTTACTGAATCATTATTTAATAAGCTGATAAATCAGAATGAAAAGATGAATACAACAAACATTTATTATAATTATGAATAGATGAGTCAAACTATGAACATTACGCGATATTGATGTACCCCAAAAATATGAACTCTCTATAAAAAGATTTGCTTTCACATTCACAAGAAATACCATTAGTTATTGTTTTTTATATTTTACTTACTCGTACGGATTTAAACATCAATAATTTAGCCTTATAAAGTACGATTTTTTCAGGATAGAAGAATCCAGAATAAAATCCCTCAAATTATTTAACCAAAAACACCAACAATAAATTGACTGACTTCTTCAAGACGTTCTATTGGGATATTCAATACATGAGATAATTTCTTCAATTGTGTAGATGAAGCATTCCTTAGTGTTAACTGTAAGGAGTTTACCATACGGGTAAGGCTGGGAGAGGCTCTCATAGCACCTTCAAGTCCTATTGGAGAGAAACTCATGATAGCATCTATGATACGGGTCCATCCACTAACTTGCTCTCCTGAGAGAGTTTCTCCAGTGAAAACCGAATAAAGGCTCATTGCGTCTCCAACTGCCGGTATTTCTGATAGAATATCCTCTGTGAGTTTCTGATTCGCCTCTATTTCAGTGACAACAGCATCTGCAGATAGAGCTAATGCCTCATCGAAAGAATGAAGTGCCTCAGCTTGTCGTCGTAATCCTACAACCAAAGATTCCTGATCACAGGTGCGTGCAAGGCGAAGAAGATGCTTATAGCTAGTCTTCAGAAGTTGGGTCCGCCATTGGGTAATATCGGCAATGTCTTTGGGGTCAGTTTCTCCTAAAAAGCCTATACTCTCGAAGAAACCCGGTTGTGCCTCTGCCGGTTTAGTGATCGAATACGAGTAGAAAGAGAATCGTGGTGTTCCATGATACTGATGATATCCACCCCTTTTCTCTCTAAGCAATATAATGATTTTGCCAACAAATCCCAATACTCTTCACTACCTGGTTCAGGAATTGAAGCGACCCTGTATATTTTTACCAGTACATAGAGAGGATAGGCATAAATTCCTTTGTCTATAAGACCAGTTCCTTCGCTATATTCATTATAGGGTTTTATCCCAGCCTTTGGTGTTGAAAGAAGTTTCCATTCTCTTTTATACCGGTCATATTCTTCCTTACTCATACCGTATTCTCTATTTGTTTTAAGCAATTCAATAATCATATTATTGTTTGCGATATGTTTTTGTTTATAGTAAATTCCGGCAAGGATTGAAAGCTCGTCTAATCCACCTCCTTTACTCCATGCTAAAGTTCCAGAACGACCTAGTTCTTGAAGCCAAAGAGGTAGTTGTTCTTGTATCATCAGGTCTGGATAAGTCGTTCTGCTTAATCCAGATTCATGAAAACTTGTGAGTAGTTGCAGATATATCTCATTGATACCTATCTCAACCTGGATTTGCTGGGCTTTATCATCATTTTCTTCTTTCAGTAATTCTTCATTAAGCTGTTCAATGGTATTCTGGTGATACCTAATCAGGTCATCACACTGCCTTCGAATAGATATCAGATCTTTTTTTAAGCTCTCTGTTCTGTTCTTCTAGGGTAATTATTTTCAAATCCACATCTTTCTTGTAGTCATCATAATCAGTACCAAAGACGCCGATCAACGTAAAAGTGAAGAACACTAAAATAACGATAAGACATTTATGCAGGGTGCTCATCTTCGTCCCTCCTGTTTATTTCTTTACGAGGTTTGAAGTAAGTTGAGGTGTGTTGTAATCATCCCTCTATACAAGACTAACACCTACACTTTTACGAAACAAGAGTAGATTTGAATAATCTTATAATTGCAGAGTAATTATGAAAAAGAGAACTACGGAAGCTCTTTGTAGTTAATCACTGTTATCAATATTTTTTTGTTAAGGGTTAAAGAATTGAACACATTCACTCAAACTTTTATCCTAGCTCTAAACCCTCTGACACTGTAGTAAGAGGAAGCTCCATTATGATAGACAAATACATGGTTATAACGACGATCACAGAATAATGCCCCATCTAACTGGCGAATCGCATCTGGAGTATAGATCCAGCTGGAAGTCTTGGTGTCGAATTCTCCTAATTGCTGCAGTTTTCGATATTCAGCTTCATTAATGATCTCAACACCCATATCTTTGGCCATACCTAATGCACTGTTGTTCGGTTTATGTTCTTTGCGTTCATTGAGCGCATATTCATCATAGCACACACTTCTTCGTCCCTTAGGACTCTCTGTGGAACAATCATAAAAGAGATAGCAATCATCTAAAGCATCATATCCTATTACATCGGGCTCACCACCAGTACGTTCCATCTCATTGAGCGACCAAAGCTTTTCGTAATTTGCCTCTAGTCGTTTCAGAACATCTTTCCACAAAAGATGCTCATGTCTATGCATATTATTATTAAAGCGATTTTGGAGTATTAAGAGCAATTCATCACGGTTTTGTTTGGGCAATAATCTCTCCATAACATCTCCTATTGTGACTTGAAAATAACAAACTTACAGAGTATGGGCAATTGATGAAAAAAGAAGAGACAGAAAAGAATCTAGTCATTATTGGATTTTATTCTTGAGCTTCTTATTTTAAATTGAAAAGAGACTATTTTTATCACACTATTGTATTGATAGTTTCCTTCAAAGGCTTCTTTGTCGGCTTTCCAAGATTTCCTGTTAGAACAATGAACAAAGCAAGAATCACCAAGAACCCACATAATATATAAAGAGGAAGAAGATCTCCACCTGTATCCATCGGTAAGATAGGTAAAACACCCAAAGTAGTATTACTTGCTGCATGAAACAGATGGATAATTAAGAGGCTTCCCTTTGTGTGATTATACATCCAGCACATTACCACAGATAGTGCCATATCCTGCAGTATAAAGAGCCAAAGGGGAATATCCTGATGAAAATTCCCTTCAATGAAGAAAAGTGGCAAGTGCCAGAACCCCATACAACTCCAATAAGAAGACTCGCCCGCAAAGGACCAATCTTTTCCTGTAATTTCGGTAGAGCAAATCCTCTCCATCCAATCTCCTCACCAAGAACACTAAATATGAGGACGAAAAGGAAGACAGGAACGACAAGATAAATTTTACTTAATTCATTAAACACCAGGTTGTTTCTTTCTAATGATAGATATATCCATATAGAGAGTATCGTAAGAACTGCTGTTGAAAAAAGACTAAAAAGATACCAGAAAATTCCAACCTTCCACCTACGAAACGATTCTAATAATTCAACGACACCTTTTTTCTTCTCCCTGATTCCTGTAATAAAGAGAGCTATTGTTGTAGGCCCATATGTACCAAGAACCCTTAAAAGAAACACCTCTTTTCCGATAAAAATCATAGGAATCCAGAATAACCACGAGAAACAGAATGTCAGAATAAAAATGTTGTAATTGGTTTTTGAATGATAATAACATCTGTTTTCTGTAGACTTCCATAATATCCTTAATCCTCTTGTTAATGTATGAGTATGTTAATTTTTTTCAGACATTGAGCCATATGGTAACTCATACATTATAATTGCATTTTAAGTCTTTGCTAGCTTAAATCAATTATAACCACTTGATTTTTGTGGTTGTTGATTCTTGTCTTTTCGTCCTTTTCAGTGTGTCTCATTAGATAAAAACAGCCCCTATCTATAGGGGTCTATAGATAAAGGCGTATATGAGATATTTAAATCAATAAATCCTATTTGAAACTTCCATTAAGAGTAAAGGTTCCATAAGGCGTAATTTTTCAATACCGCCCATGGTTAGCTCTGCCCAAACAAAGGACCCCTCTATAGTACCATTACCTTTTATATCAAGACCATAAGAATCTTCTATCACAAAATGCATTTTGACAGCGGCCCCAAATACTGACCCTTTTATTGTTCCGTTTGCCTTTAATGTGAGTATAACACTCCCATCACTTTCAACAACGTTGATGATGCTATGATTTGCTCCTGAAATTTCTCCTGTCTGGTCATCTTGATTGTAATTAGTCTTATTTGTCATTACAACATCTTTGCCATTGAGTACATCCCAGACTGATTCAATAGCACCAGAACTTAATAAAGTTTCCTCTATTGTTTTATAATGATTGCTTTTGCCTTTTTGTTCAAACACAACGCTCCCATCTAATTGTTCCACTGTAACTGTTGCATAGAAATCTTGTTTCTTGTTTTCCTCTTGTGTGGAAATTCCTCTTGAATCTGCAGCAAATTGAGCATCACTCAACCTACTTTCAACCTTCACCTCACAGCCTGTAAACACAGATACCATGATGAGGATCACTACACTTATAATGGCAATTTTCGATTTCATATTTTCCCTCCTGAATTCATTCACTCGTATGAAATAAGACTCCTTCTAGTGGAGTCATAATGTTGGGGTATATATTGCCTGACATAGTTTGGACTGTTTTACACCGAACAGCTATATATTATAATGAATAGTTCGTAAAAGATAGTAAGACTTTGCTCAATTATGTTAAATTATTGCTAAAAAGTTTACATAGACTGCTAAAATCCCACGTTTTTTCTAAAAAGTAGCAATATTATGCGATTTCTGAAAGAGATAAAAGAAACATGCATTCAATCAAAAAAGATTTACCATTGAAAAAAGCTAATCTATATGACTCTTTGGTCAATGAATAGATTAGCTTATCATGTACTTACTTATGTTATCTATAGCTTTAGTTCTCTTTCAAATAATCATCTACAGCTTGTGCACAGAGCCTTCCATGATTAATAGCTCTTACTACCAGAGAAGCTCCAATTACAGCGTCTCCTGCTGCAAAAACTTTCTCATTAGATGTTTTATAGGTATCATCTGTTTTGATAGAACCTCTTTCATCTAGCGAAAGATTAAATTCTTTTACTAGTGGAGATTCTTTAAACGGAACAAAGCCCATACTAAGAAGAACAAGATCTGCTTTTAGAATAAATTCACTTCCTGGGATCTCAGAAAATTCTTTGCCTTTCCAATCTAGAGATACACAGGAGAATCTTTTCACTTTCCCATTATCTCCTTGAAACTCTTTTGATCCTACTGACCACAATCGATTTACCCCTTCTTTGTGGCTACTTGAGGTTCTTTTTATAATAGGCCACTGTGGCCATGGATTGTTTTCTGTTCTTCCTATAGGTGGTTCAGGAAGCAATTCAACTTGGGTAACACTTTTACATCCCCTTCTTATTGCTGAGCCTACACAGTCAGAGCCGGTGTCTCCACCTCCTATAACAACAACATGCTTATCTTTTGCATCAATATATTCATCAGGAGGTATGGTATCCCCAAGAACAAGTTTTGTTTGCTGTGTAAGATATTCAAGTGCAAAATGAATTCCTTCTAGTTCTCTTCCTTTAATCGGGAGGTCTCTAGCCTGAGGGGTTCCACTTGCGATGAGGATTGCATCATATTTATTAAGAAGGTAATGAGCAGAAAGATCTTTTCCTATCTCCACTTCCTTCTCAAAGACAACTCCCTCTTGCTTCATCTGTTCAATTCTTCTATCGATAATCTGTTTCTCGAGTTTGAAGTTAGGTATCCCATACATAAGGAGACCTCCAACTCTATCAGACTTTTCAAATACAATTACTTCATGACCGTTTCTCACTAACTGTTGAGCCGCAGCAAGGCCGGTAGGACCAGAACCTACAACGGCAACTCTCTTTCCTGTCTTAATAGGGGCAATTTCTGGAACAACCCATCCTTCTTGCCATCCTCTTTCTGCTATCTTTAACTCTATTTGTTCACATGCTACTGCTGAAAAATCTTCACTGAGAGTACAAGATGTTTCGCATGGAGCGGGACAAATGCGTCCAGTTATCTCAGGAAAGTTATTTGTTGATTCAAGAAGATGAAGAGCTTGTTTCCACTCCCCATTTGAAATGAGATCAGCATAATCGGGAATTCTATTTCCTAAAGGACATCCATGCATATGGCAAAAGGAACACCACAATCCATGCATCTCTGAGATTGTTCTATAATTTCTTCATCACTTAGCATTCCTTCAACCATGTTGAAATCTTTTATTCTCTCATCAATTGATCTGTACTCAGGGTCCTGCCTTTTAATTGTCATAAAACCATCTAATTTAGGCATGATACACCTCCTCAGTTACACTCATCGTCTCATCATCTCGAGATTCATTTAACTGCATTCTCTCTAATACTTTCCTATATTCTATCGGTACCACTTTAACAAACTGAGGATACTGCACTTCCCAATTCTCTAATATATTTTGAGCTAATGTACTCCCTGTCAGGTGATAATGTTGATTGATTAGATCTTTTAGGATGTCCTGATCCTTGATGTCCCACACACCTTCGAGTTCAACCATATCTAAATTACATCTTGAATCGAATAATTCAGAGGGTCATACACATAGGCAATACCACCACTCATACCGGCTGCAAAGTTCTTTCCAGTTTCTCCAAGAACTACTACAGTTCCTCCTGTCATATATTCACAACCATGGTCTCCAATTCCTTCAACTACAGCAATGGCTCCACTGTTACGAACACAGAATCGTTCTCCAGCCACTCCATGTATAAAGGTCTTACCTCCTGTAGCACCGTACATCACAACATTCCCTGCAATAATATTTCTTTCGGGTTTTATTTTTGAATCTTTTGGAGGAACAACAACAATCTGTCCACCACTCATCCCTTTACCAAGATAATCGTTCACTTCACCAAAGAGGTTCAACGCTATTCCTTGTGAAAGGAAGGCCCCAAAGCTCTGTCCTACTGCCCCGGTGAGGTTGAATGTTAGAGTTCCCTCTTTCAACCCTCTAGGTCCAAAAGCTTTGACTATCTTTCCACTCAAGGTAGCACCAATTGCTCTATCTCTATTATTTACCGCGAGATTAATCGACATAGGTTTCACTTCTTGCCAAAACCCTGTCATCTGTTTCTCAATTGCTAGATCAAAACGAGATAATCCAGGTCTCTCTCCCTTAGAGATGAAGTGAAGAGGAATACCATCTTGGAGATGGTCAGCAACTAAGATAGTGTCGAGTTTTACTCGAGATGCTTTCTTTTTGTCAGTATGCGGAACGTATTTTAGTTTATCAACTCTTCCAACCATTTCTTCTACAGTTCTAAAGCCAAGAAGCGCCATATACTCTCTTAGTTCAGATGCGATGAAGGTTAAGAAGTTAATGACAAAATCGGCTTTTCCTCTGAAAAGTTTCCTTAGTTCAGGATCTTGTGTTGCAACACCAAAGGGACAGGTATTAAGATGACATTTTCTCATCATAATACAGCCAAGAGAAATAAGGAGAGAGGTACCAAATCCAAACTCCTCAGCTCCTAATAAAGCAGCAATGGCAAGGTCTTTTCCTGTTTTTAGATGTCCATCTGTTTGAACAATGATTTGACTTCTAAGTTTATTCACAATCAGAGCCTGTTGTGTTTCAGCAAGTCCAAGCTCCCAAGGAAGCCCTGTATGCCGAATGGAAGTTAAAGGAGAAGCTCCTGTTCCCCCATTTTGCCCAGATATTATTACTCTATCAGCTTTTGCTTTTACCACTCCACTTGCGATGGTTCCTACCCCAGCTTCACTTACTAGTTTTACTGATACTTCTGCTGAACTATTTACACTTCTCAAGTCATAAATAAGTTGAGCAAGGTCTTCAATAGAATAAATATCGTGATGAGGTGGAGGTGAGATAAGGGTAACTCCTACAGTAGTATGTCGAATGCGGGCAATATAGTCTGTTACTTTATTTCCCGGTAATTGTCCTCCCTCTCCAGGTTTTGCCCCTTGAGCCATTTTTATCTGAAGCTCATCTGCACTCATGATGTATTCAGTAGTTACCCCAAACGTCCGGAAGCGATCTGTTTAATTCGGGATCTCATTGAATCCCCATTCTCAAGTGGGATAATTCGAGCAGGATCTTCACCCCCCTCTCCGCTGTTACTTTTTGCATGAAGGCGATTCATTGCAATCGCAATAGTTTCATGAACTTCTTTACCAATAGATCCTATAGACATTGCTGCAGAAACAAATCTCTTAGTAATTGCTTCAACTGGTTCAACTTCATCTAGAGGTATTGGTGTGCTCTCTTTAAAATCGAGAAGTCCTCTAATTTCTCCATTCTTCCTATAAGAGGCATCCATAAGAGTAGTAAATTGTTTAAAGGTTGCATAATCATTTTGGCGAGTAGCTGCTTGTATCAAGCTGATTGCTTCAGGAGACCAATAATGAGGCTCACTGTGTTTTCTGTAACGATAAGATCCTCCAGGTTCCCTTAGTTTTGCTAATTTACCATTTTTAGGATAGGCTTTTTCATATCGTTGCTGAACTTCCCATGTAAGTTCCTTAAGCCCAACACCTCCTATTCGTGATATTGTTCCTCTAAAGTATGAGTCAATTATTTCTTCCCCTAATCCCACTGCTTCAAATATTTGAGTATTAAAGAAACTATGAAGAGTAGAAATTCCCATTCTAGAAAAAGTTTTCAATAGCCCTTTTTTCACTGCATTCACATAGTTATCTGCAGCGGCTTCTACCGTCAGGTTCTCTAATGCTCCTTCTTCGGCAAGCTGCCTTACAGTAGCAAATGCGATATAAGGACAAAGAGCATCACACCCAAATGCAAGATGTAGTGCGTAGTGAAATACTTCTCTTACTTCTCCTGTCTCTACAATAATCCCAATCTTTCCTCTTAATCTTTTATCCATCATGTACTGATGGAGGCAGAAAGTGCCAATAGTGATGGAATGGGAGCTTTGGAAGGACCTGCTTTTTATCGGTGAGGATCATCAAAGAGACACCTTTGTTTGCTTGTTCTTCAGCCTCTTCACATATCCTCGTGATTGCATCTTTCATTGCAGTTGAAGAACTATCAGGATCAAAAGTAATATCTATGTCAACTGAGAATAAGTCTTTGTGAGGATTGTTTCTTATCCTCATGATATCACGAGTTGATAGTATTGGATGAGAGAGTTTAAAGGATCTGTATTGACGTTGATCTATATCGAGAGGGTTACTTTCATTCTCAATAAAACTTTCTAGTGACATCATCAATTGTTCTCTAAGTGGATCAATTGGCGGATTTGTCACTTGTGCAAACATTTGTTTGAAATAAGAGAATAAAAGTTCACTCTTATCTGATAGGACAGCAAGAGGAGTATCATTTCCCATTGATCCAATTGCCTCTTGGCCTACTTTCGCCATGGGGGTAATGATTGTCTTTAGATCTTCATCGCTATAACCAAATAATATTTGCTTTTCAAGCAATTCTTGTGGTGCGATAGAAGAGACTCCTGATGGCATAAACAGGCCTCTAAGTTCTAGCCTTGAATCCTTTACCCATCTTCTATATGGATATTCTCTTGAAAGTTTTGCCTTAATAACGTTATCTGGAATAATTCTGTGTTGCTCGAGATCAACGAGGAACATTTTTCCTGGATGAAGTCTCCCTTTCATTCGTATCTCTTTTTGAGGAAGATCAAGGGCTCCTGTTTCAGAAGCAAGAACAATAAGTCCATCTTTCATCACTGTATAACGAGCAGGTCTTAATCCATTACGGTCTAAGGTAGCTCCAATAAATCTTCCATCTGTAAAGACTACAGCGGCGGGACCATCCCATGGTTCCATGATAGGAGAATGGTACTCATAGAAGGCTCTTTTATCAGCACTCATTTGAATCTCTGGAGAATAGGCCTCAGGAATCATCATCATCATGACATGAGGAATACTACGCCCGGCCATCGTAAAGAGTTCAAGAACATTGTCAAATATAGCAGAGTCACTTCCAGATTCATCTATGATTGGAGTAATGATATCTAAATCCTCTCCTAATAGGGAAGAAGACATAAATCCTTCTCTTGCTTTTGCCGATTAATATTTCCTCGTAATGTATTAATTTCTCCATTATGAGCGAGATATCTAAAAGGTTGTGCAAGACGCCATTGAGGAAGAGTATTAGTTGAGAAACGGGAGTGAATAATACTAAAAGCACTAATGAAATCTTTATCACTCAAATCAGGATAATATGTTTTCACCTGCTCAGGAGTAAGAAGTCCTTTATAAATAAGAGTGGAGGAAGAGAGGGAACACACAAAGAACTGATGTTTGGTACCAACAGTTTGAGCGATTTTCTTTTCAATGAGACGTCTGAGTATATATAGATTTCTAGTTAGAATATCGCCTTTATAGGAATCATGAGTAATGAATAATTGGTAAATACTTGGTTCGGTTTCTAGAGCGAGAGAACCAAGTATGTCAGAATTAACAGGAACGGCTCTCCAGCCTAAAGGAGTGAATCCTCTAGAGGAAACGACCTGCTCTATTTCCTTCTTATAAGAATTCTCATCGGATGCATGAGGAAAAAAAACATACCGACAGAATACTCTCCCTGTTGGGGAGAGTGAATTCTTTTATGACTTTTTAAAGAAAAGGTGGGGAATCTGAACCATGATGCCACTGCCATCACCAGTTTTCTCATCTCCCCTACAGCTCCTCTGTGCTGTAAATTATATAGCACCTTCAACCCATCGGAAACTATCGTATGCCTTGGTTTCCCATCCATATGAGCAATAAATCCTACACCACAGCTATCATGCTCAAAGGCTGTTCGGTATAATCCATATCCACCACGTTCAATCGTTTCTTCTCTTATATGTTCAATTCGCTGATTTGCCTTTTCTTCCTGCATATCATCTCCTATTAGGTGATTATTATTTGTTTTTAAAGTCGAAATAACATATCTTCATATGTTGGGTATGGCCAGTATGAGGTATCTGTAAGTTTTTCTAATTTGTCTCCACATATTCTCAAAGAAGCCATCACCTTTACTACTGATTCAAATGTATATATTGCCTGTGCATGAGTATCGCCTTCTAAATCGGCTGCTTTTTGTAATTCAATCTCCAGTTTTCCAGCTTCTTCCAGAGTGCAATCAATCGCATCAGAAAGACTTGAAGCATGTTGTATTAACTGAGTAGAAGTGAATCCCAATACCTTTTGCCCTTTTATTGTTCCAATTAACTCATGTACGTAGCGACTCGCAGAGGGAACCATCATCCCTTTTGCCATCTCAATCATTAATCCAGCTTCAATATTAATCTGCTTGATATACGTTTCTAGATAGATTTCCTGGCGAGAAGCAAGTTCATGAGGTGTAAAGATGTTATGTTTTGCAAATAAAGCAACATATTCAAGGTCATTTAAATGACTTAGTGCTTCAACAGTATTAGAGAGGTTTGGAAGACCTCTTTCTTTTGCTTCTTCTATCCAAGTAGAACAGTATCCGTTACCGTTGAAAATAATTCTCTTGTGAGCACTATAGAATTCTTTGATAATAGCTTTTGCTTCACTGACGGCATCCTTACTCTTTTCAAGACGGTCTGCCACTTCACTTAAGATTTCACTTACAGCAGCATTTATCATAGTGTTTGGCCCTGCAAGAGACTGAGAAGATCCTACCATACGGAATTCAAATTTATTACCAGTAAAAGCAAATGGGCTTGTTCTATTTCTGTCAGTATCATCCATTGGGAAAGAAGGAATTGTAGTAAGACCAAGTTCTACAAGTCTTCCATCACGTCTTACAAGAGGGGTTCCTTCAGCAATACTATCTAGAATTTCTGTTAATTTATCACCAAGATACATTGAAATGATTGCAGGAGGAGCTTCATTTGCTCCAAGGCGATGATCGTTACCACTTGTAGCAGCTGAAAGACGAAGAAGGACAGCATATGAATCAACTGCTTTTATTACAGATGTGAGAAATACAAGGAACTGAAGATTGTCTTCAGGACTATCACCTGGACTGAGTAAGTTCTGTCCATCATCTGTTGAGATTGACCAGTTGTTGTGCTTTCCACTTCCGTTTACACCAGCAAAAGGTTTTTCATGTAATAAAGCAACCATCTTATGGTGTTTTGCTACATTCTTGATTGTTTCCATGAGAAGTTGATTTGTATCTGTTGAAATATTGGCTGAGGCATATACTGTTGCTATCTCGAACTGGTTTGGAGCAACTTCATTATGCTGTGTTTTAGCTGGAACTCCCAATTTCCACAGTTCATAATTCAATTCTTTCATGAATAAGCCGATACGTTCTTTAATGGCTCCAAAATAGTGGTCATCCATCTCCTGACCTTTTGCACTCATTGAACCAAACACAGTTCTTCCAGCAAGACGAAGGTCGGGTCTTTTATCATAGAACTCTTCATCTATAAGGAAATATTCCTGTTCTGGACCGACATTAATACAGATTCTCTTTGTCTCAGTATTCCCTAATGCTTTTAAGACTCTCATTGACTGTGTGTTAAGGGCAACCATTGATCTAAGAAGGGGGACTTTTTTATCAAGGGCATCTCCCGTATAAGAGAAGAATGCAGTAGGAATGGTAAGAGTTTTAACTCCCCTATTTCTTTAATCACTGCAGGTGAGGATGTGTCCACGCTGTATATCCTCTCGCTTCAAAAGTTGCTCTTAATCCTCCGTTTGGAAAAGAGGACGCATCAGGTTCTCCTTGAATGAGTTCTTTACCAGAGAATTCAAGCACTACAGATCCATCAGATTTTGGTGAGATGAATGAATCGTGCTTTTCTGCTGTGAGTCCAGTAAGAGGCTGAAACCAGTGGGTGTAGTGAGTAGCCCCTTTCTCAATTGCCCAATCTTTCATTGCATTAGCAACGACTTCGGCTGTTTGAGGGGTCAGTAGATGACCATCTTGCCGAATGGCCATTACTTCTTTGTAGACGTTACTTGGTAATCTCTCTCTCATAACAGAATCGCTAAAACAGTTACTTCCATATACTTCAATGAGAGATGTTTTTGAGAAATCAATCTGGTTTGCCATATGTTCATTCACTCCTATTGTGACACGCATGATATTCCTGATATTTATGCAGGAAACATGCCAAGTAATTAATCTTTTATATTGTAGATAATTATATATTTTAAGCAGAGCATACAACCTACAATTATGTAGGTTGTATGTGTATATACCTACGTAAATGTAGGATTTATCCTATAGCATCAGCCCCTTCATCACGATTCCTGATGCGTATAGTTCGTTCAATTGGAAGAACGAAAATTTTTCCATCCCCAATAGAACCCGTAGCTGCACCTTCGATGATAGCATCAACAGTGGACTGAACAAATGTTTCATTCACAGCTATCTCAATTCGCACTTTCTTTAGAAGATTTACCTCTATGTCAACTCCACGGTATACTTCGGTATATCCTTTTTGCTGGCCACACCCCATAGCATTCGTTACAGAAATTTTATAAATTTCTCTTTTATATAATTCTTGTTTCACTAAATTGAGTCTATCTGGTTGTATATATGCAATAATCAATTTCATACTTTTTTTCCTTTTCCATTACATTGTTGTGAATATTTGGAACCCACTATAGGCTTCCCCATTATGCTCACTTAAATCGAGACCCTGTAGTTCTTCACTTTCAGTTACTCTTAATCCACCAGTTTTCTTAATTGCAAAAAAGAGTATTCCTGTGGTGATCATGACCCATGCTGCTACAGAAAGGGCACCTATACTCTGAACAATAAGCTGACCAAATCCTCCACCATAAAATAATCCCTTTACACTATCTGTTGCTCCAAATAGTCCAACAGCGATTGTTCCCCACACACCACAAACTCCATGAACACTAATAGCTCCAACTGGGTCATCTATGTGTAATTTCTTATCAATGAATTCAACAGAAAGAACAACTAATAATCCTGCAACTAAACCAATGATGAGTGCTCCTGTTGGAGTTACTACTGCAGTGGGTGCTGTAATACCTACTAGCCCTGCTAAAGCTCCATTAAGCGACATACTTACATCAGGTTTCTTGAATAGTTTCCATGAAATAGCCATCGATCCAATAGCCCCTGCTGAAGCCGCAATCGTTGTGGTAACAGCTACTGTAGCCATTGATAGATCTGTGCCACTTAAGGTTGATCCTGCGTTAAACCCGTACCATCCGAACCAAAGAATAAAAACACCAAGGCTTGCAAGAGGAAGGTTGTGTCCAGGAATTGCTTTACTTGTAACAATCTTACCTTTTCTCACATATTTTCCAATTCGAGGTCCCAAGGCTAGTGTTCCCATGAGAGCAGCCCATCCTCCAACAGAGTGAACAACAGTAGAACCAGCAAAATCATGAAAACCAAGATTGCCTAGCCATCCACCGCCCCAAATCCAATGTCCGCTTATTGGATAAATAATCGCAGAAAGAATCATTGAATAGACAAGATATGCTGAGAATTTTGTTCGCTCTGCCATTGCCCCTGATACTATTGTGGCAGCTGTCGCCGCAAAAACGACCTGGAACATCCAGTCTCTAAAAAGAGTTGAATCTGCTTCCAAGATGAAAAACTGAGAAAATCCAAACAAACCGGAAACTGAGGAGCCATACATCAAAGCCCACCCTATTGCCCAGTAAAACAGAGCTCCAACACTAAAATCCATGAGGTTCTTCATGATAATGTTCCCTGAATTCTTTGCTCTAGTGAGTCCGATTTCTACCATTGCAAATCCAGCTTGCATAAAAAACACAAGAGAGGCTGCCAAAAGCAACCAAATCATGTCGAGGGAGGATTGATGCAGTGCAACTGTTTGTGCCACATCCTCTGCCGCCAGAGACCCTGCTGTAAAGAACAATAACGTGCCTATCAGCCTAATACTTTGTATTTCTTCATACTTACTCCTTGAAACCATGTTGACACTTCTAAAGCATTCATCGTGCCAAGAAATAAGAAAATGAGAATTATAATTTGTTAATGTATTATAATGCTTGGAATTATTTTATTAATATTGAGATAATTTACATAATATGAAGAGAAGAAAAGGAGAGAAAAATTCCTACATTTCTGTAGCAATCAATGATAGTTGCTCCAAAATTGTAGGAATTATTGTTTATATTTATCGCTATCTATGTGGTACTTATCAATTCTTAAACCCATGATTCTTTCTGATATCCCTAAATTTCGTGCTGCTTGAGCTCTATTTCCACGACTATTTTTAAGTGCATCAGCAATGAGTTCGAATTCTAAAGCTTCGAGAGCATGTTCTAGAGATGATTCAAATGTCGTATTTGATGATTGAGCAGATTGAAGAGATGGGGGAAGATGGTATCCATGGATAACATCATCCTTACTTAACAACACTGCCCTTTCTATGCAATTCTCAAGTTCTCTCACGTTACCGGGCCAATGGTACATCATCAATAGGTCAATTGCGTTACTTGTGATTCTCTTAATACTACATCTGTTTTTCTTGTTATATTTTTCAATAAAGTGATCACACAAAACAATGATATCTGATTTTCTCTCTCTGAGGGGAGGAATATGAAGGGGGAACACATTCAGTCTATAATAAAGATCTTCTCTAAAGGTTCCTTCTTTCACATCACTTTCAAGGTCTCTATTGGTTGCGGCAATAATTCTCACATTGATTTTTATGGTCTTCATGCCTCCGACCCTCTCGAACTCCTGCTCTTGAATGACTCTTAAGAGTTTTACTTGCATTGCAGGTGAGAGTTCAGCTATTTCATCTAAAAATATAGTACCTTTATCGGCTAGTTCAAATCTCCCTTTCCTTGCCGTGTGTGCTCCAGTGAAAGCTCCTTTTTCATGTCCAAAAAACTCACTCTCAATGACACTTTCAGATAGTGCTGCACAGTTCACTTTTATAAAAGGCATCTTTTTTCGAAGGCTATTATCGTGGATTTCTTGTGCAACGAGCTCTTTCCCTGTCCCGCTTTCTCCACGTATCATCACGGTCGCATCACTTTTACTAACTTGTGCAATAAGTTCGAACAGGCTTTGAAGAGCTTGAGAACGGCCTATAATTCTTTCAGGAGTATACTTGTCATCTAGTTCTTGTTTTAATCGAATATTTTCTGCAACCAATCTCTCATTTTCTTCTCTCATTTCCTGTCGCATCTTTACAACTCGTGCAAGCATGCTCGCTATAATTGAAAGAAGTTTTGCATAGTGGTTGCATTCAATAATGCTGAGTTGTTCAAATAGACCATTTAATGTTCCAATAACATCTTTTCCACTTCGAATTGGGACACTGATGAAAGAGATACGGGTTGTTAATGTGTTAAGATCATCTTGTGCACCCGTTTTGTTGATATAACGATCATCTTTTGAAATATCTGGGATGATAATGACCTGACCACTTTTTACAACATTACCAGTGATTCCCTCTCCTATGTTATAACGTCCCTTTTTCTTTTGGGCATCGGTAAAACCATATGCTGATTCTATGAGAATTTCTTTCGTATCTCGGTTTAAGAGGGTAATTGCACCACGAATCATTGGGGTGTGTTTGCTGATGGCGATAAGGATGGGAGTGAGTATGCCTTTTATATCCTCACTTTCATCTACAATGGTACTAATATCCTGGAGAACTTGAAGTTCAACTTCCATTTCCATGTGATGCACTGTAAGGAAAACAAAAAAATAGCAAGCACAAAAAAATGAATAGGATAGATAATGACTAAATTAATGGCCTATGAGTGCATTAATGTCATTATATTGCAAAATAAAAATATGAAAAAATTTAAAAATATGTAAAATATCAGGTATTAACGATTGACACGCTCACTAAAAAATCGGTAGCTTTCCCAATTATATTTAAAAAAAGTGTAGTTTACACTTTAAAAAATTATTGTAAGGAGGTAAGGCATGTGTGGATTTGTTGGAGCATTCAACATCACAAGTGAAGTAGGTGACATGAGAGATCATGTTATTCAAATGTCTAAAAAGGTTAGACATCGTGGACCTGATTGGTCAGGGGTATATGCATCTAATAATTGTATCCTTGCACATGAACGCCTCGCAATAGTTGACCCTTTATCAGGAAAACAGCCATTAAAAAGTAGTGATGGAAATCTCATTTTAGCCGTAAATGGTGAAATTTATAATCATCTTGACTTAAGAAAAAAATATGCTTCAAGTTATGAATTTCTAACGATGAGTGACTGCGAAATCATTTTAGCTCTCTACCAAGATAAAGGGGTGGATTTCTTTGAAGATATAAATGGGATTTATGCTTTTGCATTATTTGATAAAGAAAAAGATCTGTTCCTAATTGGAAGAGATCATATGGGCATTATTCCTCTTTATCAGGGATGGGATAAAGATGGCCAGTACTACGTTGCAAGTGAACTCAAGGCATTAGAGGGAGTATGTACTCACTATGAAGAATTTCCTCCAGGAAGTTATTATGTCTCAACACAAAGTGAACCAATAAAATGGTATTCACGTAGTTGGGAATCTTTTGATGCAGTAAAAGATAATACCACAGACATACAAGCAATTCGAACAAGTTTAGAATCTGCGGTAAAAAGACAGATGATGAGTGACGTTCCTTTTGGAGTCCTCTTAAGTGGTGGACTCGACTCTTCTATTATCGCAGCTGTAATGATGAAATATGCGACAAAGAGAATTGAAACTGATGATACACAAATGGCATGGTGGCCTCGACTTCATAGCTTTGCTATTGGATTAGAAGGATCTCCAGATTTGGCAGCAGCACAAATTGCAGCTGACCATATCGGTACTGTTCACCATGAAGTTCACTTCACAATCCAAGAAGCACTTGATGCCCTTAAAGATGTAGTATACCACCTAGAAACATATGATATTACAACTATTAGAGCATCAACACCGATGTTTCTCCTCTCCAAGGTTATTAAATCTATGGGAATAAAGATGGTGTTAAGTGGAGAAGGTCTGATGAATTATTTGGAGGATATCTCTATTTTGATAAGGCGCCATCAGCAAAAGATTTCCATGAAGAGACCGTGAGAAAACTCTTTAAGCTTCACCTCTATGATTGTCTAAGAGCAAACAAATCTTTAGCAGCATGGGGTGTTGAGGGTCGAGTTCCTTTCCTTGATATTGAATTTATGGATACTGCTATGAATCAGAATCCTAAAGATAAAATGTCAAATAAGCTTGCTGAGAAAAAACGAATTGAAAAGCATATATTACGAGAAGCTTTTGAAGATCTCCTTCCTCCTGAAATTGCGTGGCGACAGAAGGAACAATTCTCAGACGGAGTTGGGTATAGCTGGATAGATACCCTTAAAGAAATAACGAGTGAAAAAGTAACAGATCAGATGTTCAGCAACGCTCATCACCGATTCCCTATAAACACTCCACTAAATAAAGAAGAGTACTATTACAGATCTTTATTCGAAGAAGCCTTCCCTTCTGATTCAGCTGCTCGATGTGTTCCTCATGAAGCATCAGTTGCCTGCTCGACAGCAACAGCCCTTGAATGGGATGAAGCTTTCAAGAAGATGAATGACCCATCTGGAAGAGCTGTAAGCGGTGTACACGAAAAAGCGTATGTATAACATAGATTCTTGATGTAGAATTATTTGTGAGGGGAGAATGAGAATTCTCCCCTTCTTTATGACTATGATATTAGCCATATAATAAAACATGTTTTGTTTTGATATCATAAAAACAACTCATGAACTTAGATTTTTTTTAATTAAAAAAATATACGCTTCTTATTTACTTTTTCTTTATCCAATATTCACTTACCTCTGCTATGATGAGATTATCATTAACTAAACAGAAGGAAGATCCTTATGAAGAAAATCTCAAAGACAAGAATGGTAAGGCGGTTTGTGCAATTACTATTTTTCGTAATAGTCATGCTCGTGGTGTTAGGTCACACACTTGAAGAGTCTGGAATCACTATTCCATTTTTACAGGGAGCATCCTTGCATGCCATCTGTCCTTTTGGGGGCGTCGTCACAATCTATCAGTATATTACTACAGGTTCTTTCGTTCAGAAAATCCACGAATCTTCTTTTTATCTGATGATTATTGTTTTCATAACAGCAATAATAGCTGGACCGATATTCTGTGGTTGGGTGTGTCCTCTAGGAACATTCCAAGAATGATTGGGAAAATTGGGAAAAAATATTTAAAAAACGCTACAATCATATCGTCCCTAAAAAACTCGATACTATCCTAAGATATCTTCGTTATGGGGTTCTTCTTTGGGTAGTAATTATAACAGCAACAAGTGCAAAACTCATTTTTGCTGAATACGATCCATATTATGCGTTATTCAACTTCTATACTGGAGAGGTTGCAATTACTGCTTTCATTGCACTTGGAATTGTCATCATTCTATCTCTCTTTGTTGAACGTCCATTTTGTAAATATGCTTGTCCATATGGTGCTCTTCTTGGACTTACAAATCTTTTTTAGAATCTTTAGCATAAGACGAAATGAATCTACCTGTATATCTTGTAGCAAATGTGATAAAGCATGTCCTATGAATATCGAAGTATCGAGCAAAAAGAAGATATTGGATCATCAATGCATTTCCTGCTTCGAGTGCACAAGTGAAGTAGCATGTCCAATAGATGCTACTGTTGAACTCTCTACAAGCACACCTAGTGGTAAAAAGGAACAAAAGATATGAAAATTAGAGCATTAACTGTAGCTATTTTACTCATAGTGATCATCCTTGGTGGAGTACTCATCTTGAAGGTTAGCGGTCTTTGGATCACTGAAGGGAGCAAAGTTCCCACTAAAATTACCACCGGAGAATTCTCTGGTGTATCTAACCCTGCAGATATCAGAGGATCATACACATTTGAAGATATTAATATTAATTTTAATATTCCAGCAGAAATAACTGCGAAAGCCTTTTCTATTAATATCTCTGATGAAGAAGCAAAATCATTTCAAGCAAAAGAACTTGAATTGATATATGGAGAGCTAGAAGATGTAGAAGGAGATATTGGAACAGATAGTATCAAACTATTCGTCTCTCTCTATCTTGGAATTCCATTTACTGCCGAAGAAGATACGTATCTTCCATCCACAGCAATCGAATTGTTGCTTCAAGAGGGAAAGATTACACAAGAAGAGTTTAATGAGCTAAGTAAAAAGAAGCTATAATATTCAAACACTCCCTACAATACAAAAGGTAGAAATCGAAAAAGATTCTACTCCTATTGCTTCTGTAGAGATTGAAATTAAAGGTAATACTACATTTAACGATCTCATTAGTTGGGGATTAACAACTGATGAAATTGAGAAGGTTATAGATGGACCTATAGCATCAAAAACTATGACAATAAGAGATGCTGCCACACAAAATGGAGCAGAATTCTCTGTCTATAAAAATTCTTTGCTGGATGTGCTTAATAATAAATAATACATGAGAGGTAGAGACAGCAAAGAGTATGTTCTGTCTCTACCTTTTATCTCTTCACACCTTCATAGGAACTTGTCCTATTATAAAATGTTAGTTTCATATCGTTATGCTTCTCATCTCTTTCAAATTGGAGTTTGACAACTCCATACCCTTCAAAGAAGAATACATCATCACTAATAGGCAGAAGTTTATGCATATTACCATCATCAGCAGTCGAATATAAGTGATTATCTTTATGAGTAATTGAAACAGTAAATCCTTCCTTAAACACATAATCACCAACATAGGTGGTTAAGAGTTCAGAATCTATTTCATAGTTCTTCATTTCAACTGGTATTACATATTCTTTATTAAAAATAATTGCTTCTAAAGTTTCTGATACTGCGTGTAACGCATAGAGTTCGGAATTATTCGTGAGGAATATTAACACATAATCTTCCTCAGGATATCTTATTATGAGTGAAGCATATCCCCCACCACCAATAACGCCACCATGGCTTACTTTTTGATGATTATATCGCTCAGATAGTTCCCATCCATACCCATATCGGTTATGTTCTTCCCCCCAATGCGGAGTGAAAATGGATTCAATAGATTCTTTGCTTATGAGTGTATGATGCGAAAAACTTCTAGCGTATGTGTATAGATCTTCAGTTGTAGAATAGATATTGCCACTACCAATGATATTAGAAAAATTATATATATGTAATCTTGAAGGAGTGTCTTTCAAGAAACGGTACCCAATCGCTTGATCCTTGCCATAAGATGCATCCATTCCAACATATGAAGACTCCATCCCTAATGGCTTGAAAATGTTTTTTGCAACATATTCACTATAAGAATCTCCTGAGACTTCTTCAATGATATATGCAAGAAGCATATACCCGGCATTGCTATAAGAAAATTTTTCTCCAGGACTAAAGAGTACATGTAATGTTGTAATATATTCAGCTTGCTCTTTTAGAGTGATGTCATCTTTTCCTACAAACTTACCTTCTCTTGGCAAGCCTGAAGTATGGGTTAAAAGATGATGGATTTTTATTGGTTCATCGTCAATTTCTACCCCAATATAATTTGAAATTGGAGAATCTACATCTAATACACCTTTTTCACATAATTGCATAATAGCAACTGCTGTAAAAGATTTTGTTATAGAACCAATAGGGAAAATAGTAGATGTAGTATTTGGAATACTTTTCTCATAATCCGCTATGCTATAACCTTTGTTTAATAAAATCTTATCTCCTCTAGCGACTAAAATACTCCCACTATATGGATAGGAACTATACTCATTATAAGAAGTGATAAATTCAGAGAGCTTTCTTTCTAGTTCCGGCTCTTTAACACAGCTAATTAGTGAGATGCTGATAAACAATGGTATTACAAGAAGAATTATAATTCTTTTACATTGGGTCATAATCCTGCGTCCTTATGGGTATTATCTTTCACTCTAGCGCCATTGCACTCCACTAATACTATAATAGTATCATCTATAACACCACACTAACTCATATTTCTTCATCAAGATTCTTTATTACCTAAATATACTCTTATTTGTCATGTATTAATTATTTTGAGATAATCATGACGAACTCTTGTTCTTTTTTGGCTTGAATACAATTTTCATGAAAGAGCTCATCACCAAAATTCTAATGCTTCAAATAAATTAAAATTTCTCTCACTTGGTAGAAATAGGCCTAATTCTTGAGAAATAAAATAACATATGTTAACCTTAGTATATAACCAAATCTTTAAAGGGGAACAAGATGAAAAATTGGATTACAATTATTCTCATTACATTAGCAACTATCATCTTCTTCACTTCGTGTCCATTGGTTAATAGTGTTTTAGGGCAAGGAAGTGAGAAAGAAGATTTTTTCTATGGGATGGTCGAAGCAAACAATACCATCTTTCTCTCTTCTTGGCTTCATGATAGTATCGTAAATATTGGTGGGGAAGTCATCGAGAGTGTATCAGAAAAACCTCATGGAATTGCAACTACTGACGGTTTGAGCTTTTGGGTCACAGATGTAAATGAACAACGAGTTCAAAACTATGGAGGAAATGAGCAAACTATAACAGTTAGTGGGCAACCCGTAAATGTATTGCTTACTGATAACACTCTTTACATAGCGGATAGAGAAGAAGATTCGATACTCTATTATGATTATGATAATCCTTCAGGGACCGTTACCCTTCCTTCAGAGAAAGAATATGATTTACATTCATATTTAGATGAAGATACTGCCATTGGGTATATTGACATGTTCAAAGAAGGGAACACACTGTATGTAGCGAGTGATGAATATGATGGGTATATCACTATAGATCTTGATGATGGGACAACACAAAGTCAACCTCACAGCGCTCAAGCAAATGATTTTGGAGCAACCGGAATTGTTGTTGATAACACAGATGTGTATATCAACACAGGAAATAGAATAAGAAAATATGATGGTACGAGTTGGACAAACATTGCAGATGATGTAAGCGCTGATGCAGGATATGAGTACTCTGGGAAATATATAGATCTTATCCTCTCTACTACCTGCTATGGGGGGGATGAGCCTACTGGAGCAACAAACTACTTATATGTAGCGGCTGGGATAAATCCTACAACATCAGAAGACGAGACCCCTCATCATATAATTCGCTATCATTTTGATGGGACACAGTGGGTTTTTTCTAAAGTAATTGATGTGAATTTTGACGTGTAATATACAAGTTTGAAAGTGTAAAAAAACTTCTATACAGACAATATTACTTCAGACATTCCAACTCACTTAATGTTACTACATGCCTGTTCGCATGAATCAAGAGGCATTGTACTCTCTATTTCTCTATCGTATTAGGAAGTCTTTTCACACCCATGTAAAAGGCAACAAGGACAGCATCTTCTTCTCCAGTGCTCTGTCCAAAATGCCAGGTGTTTACAACTTCCACAATTGCATCTCCTGTCTTAAATACTGACTTTTTGCCATTCTCTGTTTGAACTGAAAGTTCTCCACTGAGCATATATGCTACTAAAGGAATCGGATGTTTATGCACCGCTAACTTAACCCCTGTTGGAACTGTGATTTTGAGAATACTCACTTCTGGGGAACCGTAGGGATACCATCCAATGAGCTCTCCATCCCATGAATGTGAAGTAACCATTAGAGTTTCAACACGAGCTTTATCATAGGCGGCAGATTCAGCATATATGAATCCTGTTACGAAGAGACACAATAATATGAGAGTAATAATACGTTTTTCATTCACTCATAGCAAAGGGAATCCCTTTGCTTCCCCCTTAATGTGTATAAGATTACCTTACATAGGTAGAATTATATAGGACATCTACCAATATTTCTTATACTATTTCCTTTTTTCCTCCACGCAGAGAGGGTTTTTCTGTGGTAGTATATGGCTAGAGGTTAACTGTTATGCCATTTATTCTTGTCCAAGGAGATCTCACAGAGAGAAAGGTTGATGCCATCGTGAATGCAGCAAATACTCACCTAGTTGAGGGTTCAGGAGTGTGCGGTGCCATCTTTCAAAAGGCAGGAAGTGAACAATTACAAAAGGCTTGTGAACTTCTTTCCCCTGTTGAGACAGGAAATGTTGTAATCACCCCAGCTTTTAATCTCCCATCTAAATTCGTCATACATGCAGTCGGTCCAATATGGCATGGAGGACATAAAGGAGAAGATGCTCTTCTTCGGCATGTTATACAAACGCATTACATCTTGCAAAAGAAAAAAAATTAACATCTATCGCATTCCCACTTATCTCAGCTGGCATATATGGGTATCCCAAATATAGAGCATATAGAATAGCAGTTACTACAATTCTAGAATTTCTTGAAATGTCTGAAATGAATGTCTCTTTAGTCCTTTTTAATGAATCTTTTATTACTACACATGAAAAAGATGAAGAACTCGATACATATGTAAAACAACATCAATTGCTAACAATTGAAGAAGAAATGGAAACGTATATCTGCAATTCGAGAACTTCTTCATTTCTAGATCTTTTGGACATAAAGGAAGAATCCTTCTCTTCTCGACTATTTCGTCTCATCGAAGAAAAGCATCTAGATGAAGTTACTGTCTATAAAGGGGCAAACATTGATCGGAAACACTTTTCTAAAATCAGAAGCAATGATTCATATCAACCCAATAAAAGAACTGTTATTGCCTTTGCAATTTCTCTTCACCTTAGTGAGAAAGAGGCAAAAGATCTTCTTCAAAGTGCGGGGTATTCATTATCCCACAGTTATACTTTTGATATCATCATAGAGTATTTTTTAAAAAAAGGACGCTACGACATACATGATATCAATGAATTCCTCTTCACCTATAACCAACCCATTCTTGGAGGTTAAATGTCGCTTGTTGAGCGACCACTCTTTGCTCCTTTATTCATATCATCAAAACATAAGGAGCTAATACCATGGAAAAGAAACATACTGAGCTTGTGTGTATCATCGATAAAAGTGGATCAATGTCACATCTTGAAGGCGATACGATTGGAGGCTTTAATACACTCATAAACAATCAGAAAGAAGAAGAAGGTACCGTTCTTGTCACTACAGTCCTTTTCAATACAAACAATACGATTCTTCATAACAGGATTCCACTCGAAGAAATAGAGCCTCTAACAAAGAAAGAATATTCTGCTAGTGGTGGAACTGCATTACTTGATGCTGTAGGGACAACGATAGATATGCTCAGCAAAAAGATTGCCCAAACAGAAACAACAACGTACCCTACTGTGTTGTGTGTCATCATGACAGATGGAGAAGAGAACTCAAGCTGCAACTACACATTAAAGAGGGTAAAAAAGGCTATAGAGTTCTACAAAGAGAACCATAATTGGGAATTTATTTTTTTGGGAGCACATATTGATGCCTTTCAAACAGCTCTAGATCTCGGTATTCAAAAAGAAAGAGCATCAAGTTTCCATGCAGATAAGGAAGGAATAACTATCAATTTTGAGGTATTAAGTGAATCAATCAGTCACTTTAGGGCTAGTGAAGGTATCGATGATAGTTGGAAAGACAAAATTGAAAAGGATTTCAATAGTAGAAAGTAAGGGATTTGATATTATTATTTGTCATCGTTCATGTGAAAGAAACAATCTAGCCATGTAACTGCTTTTGTAATCGCTTTATTGCAATCCATTGTCCAATTTTCTTAGGTGAGAAAGAGAGGTCTTTGAAGTATTTCTCCATTATTTCAAGTCTCTCTTTTTCATATGCCAATGTGTTCTTTGTATTAAGGGGTTCTTTTAGGTGAATGATACTTCCAAAATATTCCCCTTGAACATCAACTTTCTTCCCCTTTAATGTATTAATCCAAAACTCCCAGTCCATGAGGTATTTCTTCTCAACAGGGAAATTTGAGCAAATATCTCTTTTGACGACAATTGAATTTATGGGGATAGTGTTCTTAATAAGGAGTCGTTGGTAAAACCCGAATATTGAATCATCTGCAATTTCAAGTTTTTCTATTTTTTTATCCCTTTCATACATCGTGCCACACTGAATGGCGTCAGCTTTTGAGAGGTGAAATCTTTCTGCAGCTTTTTGTATCCACTGTTCATGTATCTCCTGATGACTCTCTAGAAAAGTAACCATCTCTCCTCTAGCTTGTTCAAGACCAAAATTTTTGGCTTTGGCTATAGTGGAATCCAATAGTTGAAACAGAGTAATTCTTTTGTCTTTAAGTGGAATTGAGCATTCTTTATTTCCATAATTCACTACGATGATTTCAATATTATCATAACTTTGATTAATACATGAAGTGATGGCTTGTATGAAGTCATCACTCACTCCTTGAGTAATTGAAATAATAGTAATTAGGATATTAGGTATGTGTATATTCATCTACCAAAAGTACAACATGTAAATAGAATTTGCAATTCAAGGATACATGTGTTTTTATATATCCGATGCTCTACTACAATCCTGTGTTGTACAGTAAGTAGTAGAGCATATAAAGGATACTTATTTCTTTTTGCTTGGCAAAAAGAGGGCATTCACTGGATCTATAACAAAAGAGATATTCTCTCCTTCATTAAATATATGCATATTGTTGGTATATGGAATAAATGCTTTTACAATCTCTTTATTTGGCAATAATAATTCATATTCAACATGACTTCCAACAAATATTGATGAAGTAATCAGTGCTTTAAAAGTTTCATTATCTTCTTTATAAGGTATTACCGTAATGGATTCAGGGCGTATAATCAAAGCGGCTTCTTTCCCTACCTCATAGTTTACTACACTATTCTCTATATGTTCTGGAACAATGTATCGAGCACTAAAGAGTCCTCCATTTGGTATGTTTGCATGTATCATATCATCCTCAATTGAAGAAATTTCAAGATGAATAATATTTGCTTGGCCAATAAAATCTGCAACAAAAAGAGATTGCGGATTGCTGTAGATTTCAAATGCGGTACCGACTTGTTCTACCTTTCCCTTATTCATAACAACAATCCTATCAGCCATTGTTAACGCTTCACTTTGATCATGGGTCACGTATAAACAGGTGATACCTAGTTTTTTCTGTAGCTTTCTAATCTCGGTTCTCATATGTATTCTTAACTTAGCATCGAGATTGGAAAGAGGTTCATCCATGAGTAATAAGTTTGGTTCCATGACAATTACTCTAGCAAGGGCTACTCGTTGTTGTTCTCCACCAGAAAGTTGACTAGGATAGCGATTCTCTGTGTTGTGAAGTCCTACAACAACTAGAGCATTTTTCACTTTTTCTTTAATTTGATGATCTTTTTCTCCTCGAGCTTTTAGTCCATATGCGACATTGTTATATACACTCATGTGAGGGAAAAGTGCGTAGTTTTGGAAAACAAACCCAATTTTTCTTTTATTCACTGGGGTATTGGTCATATCGCTTCCTTGAATAGTAATAGCCCCACTTGTGGGAAGTTCGAATCCTGCAACCATTCGAAGTGTTGTCGTTTTCCCACATCCGGAAGGGCCTAAGAAGGTGACCATCTCTCCCTCTTGTACTTCTAAATTCACTGAATTAACAGCTGTAATATTCTCATTATCTTTTTGAAATATTTTAGTCACATCTTCAAGTTTAAGCGCTAATTTTGTCATATCCTATCTCCTCATGCCTATGAAATTTTCTTGTACTCCATCTCACGAGAAAGAGCATTATTGCATCAACGATGAATACAATGACAATTAAGACCATTGAGAATGCTGATGCCTGTGAGAATTGCAACTCGGTCATACTTTCTAATATCCTGGTCGTTAGCAATGTCCATCGTACAGATACTAAAAATATAGTTGCACTAATGGCTGTCATAGAGTGAATGAATATATATCTCATTCCTGCTAAGACTGCTGGGATAATTAACGGTATAGTTACATGTGTGAATGTCCTGACAGAATTAGCACCGAGAGAGAGGGAAGCCTCTTCAAGTGCTGGGTCTATCTGTTCCAAAGAGGCAATAACGGATCTGATTCCTGTTGCATAATAACGAAACACATACGCAGCAACGAGAATTGCAAGAGTTCCAGTTAATAAAATTGGTCTTTGATTAAAAGCAATAATATAAGCAATACCAACGACGGTTCCAGGAAGAGCATAATTCAGCATGCTTCCAAACTCAAAGAATCTCTTACCCACAAAATTCTTTCTTTGGGCTATATATCCAATCAGGATGCCTAGGATAGAACCAATCATTGTTGATAACAGTGCAATGAGCAACGTATCTGAGATTGCTTTCTTTCCATGATTAAATACATATGTGTAGTGATCCAATGTAAAGGAGTTGTTCACACTCCAAACTTTAACAAAAGATCCCCATAAGATGATTGCATATAGATATAAAATAAAGATAACTGTGAACACACATACGACACTAATAATTATAGTAAGCATTTTAGGAAGCTTTCCGAATTCTGTCTTGCACCATTTTACCAGTTACCGATACATAACTTTTTTTCCCAATAAGAAATCGTTGTAACATAAAAACAAGGAGTGCAGGTATAAGGAGAAGGAATGAGAGCGAGGCACCTCCCTTCAAATCAAACATCCCAGTAATCATGAGATACGCTTCTGTAGGAAGAACTGGAAACTTGTGACCTCCTAAGATAAGAGGAGTTGCGAAATCTGCTAAGGACGCACCAAACAGAAGAAGAATTGAGTTTCCAATTCCTGGTAGAGAGAGGGGAACTGTTATTGTACGAAACATTCTCCATCTCGAAGCCCCCAAAGAAAGAGCCGCATCATCCAAATTGGCACTCATCGTGTTCAATACAGCTGTAATTACCATGAATGCAACAGGAAAATAGGTAAGAGTCTCACTTATCCATGTCCCAAGAAATCCATAAATTGAAAAATCTCCTATTCCCAAAGCCTTCAACAACATTCCATTTGGTCCCAGAACTAATGTTAAAGAGATACTACTCGTAAACGGGGGAGAAATAAGAGGGAGTATGGTAACTGCTCCCAATAACCATTTCAAAAAGGGAGGGAGAGAGGTTCGTGTTACTGCCAATGCAAAAAGATATCCAAGAAAAGTCCCAGTAACCGAGACAGCTGTAGCAAGAATGAGAGAGCCATACAATGCTCTCATATTATAAGTTTTACTCATTATTTTTACTAAATTTGAAATAGTAAAAGAACCATCTTCAACAAAAGTGGTCATAATCAATCGGATAATAGGTAAAAATATAAAAATTGCGAAGCTTATCCATATCGCAACAAGGGCACTAAAGAGAGCTGGGTCCCTTTAGCCATTGATGTACGAACATGAGGTAACTTTACTGTTGCCACTATGAATCCTCCTAACGAAATCAACGGTAAGAGGTACACTGTAATAGTACAGAGTACCTCTTGATCACGAATACTAATAAATTATGAAAAGATTATTGTTGAACGACTTCTTCAATCCATCTTTCAACAAATCGAGTTCTGTTCTCCCCTTTCCACTCAGCTTTAGCCTCGAGCAATTTTACATTTGACATATCGAGTGCAGGATTAGTAACTTCGACATCACCTCGTGTAGGAATATAGTTGATCCTATTTGCTACCATCACTTCACCAAGACGTTTGGAAGAAGCCCAATCCATTAATACTTTAGCAGCTCCTAGATTTTTAGCTCCTTTTACAATTCCAGAAGCTTCAACACCGTAGGTTACACCTTCTGTAGGATAAGAAATTGTGAGATCATAACCCTGCTGTTGGATATCAAGTGAGTCAACAATATAGAATATTCCAGCTGCTGCTTGTCCTGTTGCTACTGGCATTGCTCCACCTGCTCCACCTTTAGTGTAGAGTTGAATATTATTGTGTAATTTCTTTTGGTATTCAAATGCTCCGTCTTCACCAAAGACCTTTACTAAAGCATATATTCTTTCTGTTGCAGTTCCAGATGTTCTAGCATCAGCCATCTGAAGAGAGTTAGAATAACGAGGGTCTAATAGATCGTTCCAACTTGTAGGGGCACTTAAACCTTTCTCTTTCAAATATGCGTTATTGCTTAAGAAACTAAGAGGAATGATACCAATACCACTCCAATAACCGTCTGAAGAGATGAATTTTTCAGGAATTTTATCTGCTTCTTTTGGAGTATATTGTGCAAATACATCTTCTAGAATTCCAGCTTCATATGTATCAGCAGGACCTCCCCAAAGTGCATCTACTTGTGGATTGTTCTTTTCTGCAATCAATCGTGCTAATGCTTCACCAGAAGAGAGTCTCACAAAATTCACAGCGATTCCAGTGTCTTTTGTGAATTCGGCAAAGATTGTTGTTGCATATTTTTCGGGCATAATGGAATAGACGTTTAACGTCTTACTCACTTCTTCCGATGTGGTTACTTCTTGTGCACCAGAAGCAAAGATTGGTGTAATACACATGAGCGCTAGTAATAAAGTAATTAGCATGTGTTTAAATTTCATGTTCATCCTCCTTAGGATTGTAGGACTATTTATCAGATTCCTACCAATAAGACATATACTTTACTTACTATTGTGCCACTAAATATGGAAACAACAAGTTACAAATTCGTAACAATCAATTCTGCTGATTATCTGTGAGCAAATATCCAAAACCCCACTTATTCACTATATAGCGAGGCTGAGAGGGATCTTTTTCAATTTTCTTTCGCAGTCTGCTCATATTTACTTTAACAAGTTCGGTTCCCTGTATCCAATCCTCGTTATTCCATACTGAATGCAGTATTTCTTGAGTCGAGACTGGTTTATGCAGGTGTGTAGATAGGATTTCAATTATTTTAAATTCTGTTGGAGTTAGATTAATTACTTCTTCTTGATGTAATAGACTTTGCTGTTCAAAGTTAATTGTCAGTTCTCCAAGAAAAAGAGTTTTTTCTTCATGAATATGAGTCCTTTTCAATATTTTTTCTACTCTTAGAATTAGCTCTTTGTAATTAAAGGGTTTAGAGACATAATCTTCTCCACCAATCTCAAGCCCCTCGATAATCTGGTCATCTTGGTCATGTGAACTGAGGAAAATTACAGGTATATGCATCTTTACAAGATGTGAGCATACTTCTAGTCCATTTAATCCAGGAAGTCCAATATCTAGAATAACAATATCTGGAGACCAAGCAGAGGCTACAGTTATTGCCTCATCCCCTCTTAAAACAGATCTAATAAGGTACCCTTGAGACTCAAAATATATGTCAAAAGAGAGAGAATATCTTTTTCGTCATCTACTAATAAAATTTTACTTTTCATCGAATGGCCTTTGCAGGAAGAGTAAATGAAACAATTGTTCCTTTATTCTTCACACTTGTTATATAGACTTGTCCACCATGTTTTTCAATAATTCTACGAACTATTGATAATCCTAATCCAAATCCATCCTTGAACTGTTCAACTTGGGATTCTTCCTGATAGAATTCCTTGAAGAGGTTTTCTCTCCCATCCCCCTGAACACCTATTCCATTATCACTAATATTCACAACTAGTTGATTGTCGTCTTGGGTTACCGAGATAACAATATATCCTCCTTCACTAGTATGCTTTATAGCATTATGAATAAGGTTCATGAAGACTTGTCTTATAAGGCTTTCATCACCAATAGGAGAGCTGAGCAATGAAGGAAGCGAATAGCGGATGCTTTGTTGTTTAAATTTCAGCAATGGATCAAAAAAAGTAATAATATCTTGAGTAATGATTCGAATATTGATTTTTTCTTTCTTTGATTAGTTCAAAATCTTTTTCGAATTTCAGTAATGTAAGCATATTTTCGCTAAAAGATATTAATCTTTGTGTATGCTCATAATTAGTTTGGACAAATTGCTTTTGTTGAGCATTTAGTGGACCAGGTATTTCTTCTAACAATAGATTGCTTGTTGTTTGCATTATTGTCAATGGAGTTCGTATTTCATGTGCTAACATCGACTGTAATGCAATGTTTGAGGATGTTTTTTTGTCATCTCTCATATAACTAGCAATACTGAGAGCACACAGAAAAAGCAGTGTAAGTAAAAGTAGCAAAAAGGAAAAAGGAAAAAATAATAGAGATATTATAAAGGAACATATAGACGAACTCACAATAGTTAATAGTGGTTTTGCACTGAAAGGAATATTCTTTGATAACGCATAAGCATAGAATAATAGACTACATGTATAATAGACATTCATATACTGGGAATCGTAGAGGCGAGACAGCACAAAAATGAGGAAAAAGAAAGAGTATTGTATAGAGAACTAACCAGCTTAATGATAAAAAGGTGATTTGAGCTTCTCTTGATTGTCGTATCCATTCTATTAATAGTAAAATAGTTATGAAAAAGGTTAGTAGATATATAATGATTTCTAAAAAGCCTGTTTTGGTAAAAAAAAAGCATGAACATAGAAGGGATTGTAAATAAAAGAGAGCTGATTAAAAGAAGCATTACCCCTCCTTTGTTCCAAATAGATGAAAAGAAGATGGATGAAAATGTAATTGAACTTTTTCTCCAATTGTATATTCATCAACCAATGTAAGATGATGGGGAACTACTACTCTTATGAAGGTATCATTGAAAGTTACTTCATAATCAATTGAGTATCCATTAAATGAGAGACTAATTATCTCTCCACTCAACACATTATGTTGTGCAACATTATTCTTTTTATAAGGACTCAATGTTATGCTTTGGGGTAATATTGCTATAAACACCTCATCATGTTTATTGTATGTTGAATCACATTGAGTTGGATGCAAGGAGAACTCAAGATGGTTAAAAGAAACCACAACTTCGCTATCTGAATACTTCTTAATCAGACCATCATAAAAATTAGCATTCCCCATGAAATCAGCAACAAAAGGCGTTGATGGATGATTATAGACTTCTCTTGGAGTACCAACTTGAACAATAGCACCTCTATTCATCACCACTACCTTGTCCGGCATGCTGAGTGCTTCACTTTGATCATGAGTTACATACACTGTGGTAATACCAAGAAGTTTTTGCATCTTCTTTATTTCTCTCTTAGTTTGTAATCTTAATCGTGCATCTAGATTTGAAAGAGGTTCATCAAATAAAAGAATTTCTGGTTTGAGAACTAATGCTCTTGCTAAAGCGACTCTTTGTTGTTGTCCATCTGAGAGTTGATGAGGATAACGATCTTCTGTCCCTACTAGGTTGAGCATTTGGCACATCATTGCTACATCATGCTCAATAGTATCTGCATACTTACTCCGAGCTTTCAAACCATAGGCAATATTCTCAAATACATTCATATGAGGAAATAAAGCATAATTTTGAAATACCATCGGAATAGCACGATCTTCAGCTCTTTTATTCAATAAAGAAACACCATCAAGTAGAATATCTCCACTATCGGGAGAAAGAAATCCTCCAATCAATCTCAATGTAGTACTCTTCCCACATCCAGAAGGGCCTATTATTGTGATTGCTTCACCTTTTGCAATAGTTAGAGAAAAATCGCTAACAGCTACTATTGATCTATTTCTTGTATTGCTAAAATTTTTAGATACATGTTTGAGCTCTAAATGAGCAACTTGATGAATATCACTATCAGACAAACGGAACCTCTACACATTAGAATCTAGTGAGATAAACTATAACACATCAATACAATAGAACAAGGGAATAAACATAGAAACACAGGTAATTAGATGTTGAGTTTATGAAATGCTTGTGGATAATTATAGATAGGCCAAAACCTACCCTTTTGTTCATTATTAATAAAGTTTGAAGATGTTAAAGAAAAATCAGGAAGCATAACAAGATTTTTTTACTCCTTATAGTCTATGTATTAAGAATTGGTCAGTTCATTCAACACAGCAGATTAATCATGTAGACATTTGATTGCTCTCATCGCTATGAAGGGTCTCTTCAATGAGAGTGTTTATGACCTCAATGAGTGTGATAAGTTGCTACTTTTGGCAGGATGATGTTTCATAACACATCACAATTTATTACGGAGATTTCAACTAACACTTGAAATCTCCGTAATACTGTAGTACATTATTTATATGATTACACGAAAAATTGAACCGATTCTTCAACGTTTGATGAGAGAATATCCCGCTGTTACTATATTCGGTCCACGCCAATGTGGCAAACCACGTTAGCTCTCACTTTGTATCCTGGTTTTCTTATGCCAATCTCGAAGACCTTCAAACTCGGAGACTTGCCGAGGAGGACCTTACGAATTTTTATCCGATATCCGGAACCTGTTATAATCGACGAATCCAGCGAGTTCCTTCTCTTCTCAGCCTCATTCAGGTTCGCATAGATGAGTGCAAGAAAATGGGTCAGTATATTATCACAGGCAGTCAGCAGATCCATTTACAAAATTCGGTTTCTCAGTCTCTTGCTGGACGTACTGCTCTAGTCAATCTGTTACCGCTATCGTTAGACGAATTAGCGAACGTAGGTATTGTCTTGGATCGCGACCAGCAGTTGGTCTCTGGTTTCATGCCCTATCTATTCCAATCTTCTGGGAGAACCCCATCCGATTACTACCGTAGCTACCTAACCACCTATGTGGAGAGAGATGTCGCATCGGTGGGGGCTGTACATGATCTATCACGTTTTATCAACTTCCTCACACTTCTAGCAGGGCGTTGTGGTCAATTAGTCAACAACTCAGCCTTAAGTGGTGAGGTCGGAGTGAGTAGCACCACCATCGGCTCATGGCTTTCTATCCTCCAAGCATCACATCTAATTTATCTCCTCAAACCTTGGTCAACATCCCGTACCAGTCAGGTTGTCAAGACACCGAAAGTCTATTTCTGCGATGTCGGACTTGCCGCCCATCTACTCAACATAGAAAATCCCTCCCAGATGAATAGGGATCCGCTCATGGGCAATCTTTTTGAGAATATGGTGGTTATGGAGGCAGTAAAAGCTCGCTATAATGATGGGAAATCAGACCAATTGTTCTTTTTCAGGAACAGTAATGGGGTTGAAGTAGATCTTTTGGTCGGCAGGCAGAGAAAGGTTATTCCCTATGAGGTAAAAAGCGGACGTACTATGGATAACAAGCACACGGCGAACATCAGGAAATTCATGGCTCTCTATCCTGACGATACCGGTGAATCGGGTGGTATCGTATACAGTGGCGATTCTGTTGAACAATTCAAGGGTTTTACATACCGTAATTTCCATGAGAGTACTTCGTTATTCCTAGATGTCGAACCTGGATTTACACTGAGTTTTTAACTAGTGGGTCGAGCTCCTCATCTTTTAAAACTCTAGTCGAGAGAACAAAATACCACTATGTTACATACATGATAGATGAAAATATGAAAATTGCTGATTTGCTTAATGAATATCCATTTCTCCTTGATGAACTTGTTAAAAGAAACAAGGTATTCAAAAACTTACAAAATCCGATTGTATTTAACACTATGGGTAAGATTGCAAAATTAAAGGATGTCTCAAAAAACTCAGGTGAGAATCTAGATGACCTGATCGCCTTTATTAAGGAACAAATTAAGAAAAGGGAAAGTTAGAAAACTACCTGATTCTTTCCCGATTCTTTTGCTTTCATGAGATTTTTATCAGCATGTTCCATTAAGTCTTTTATATTGAGTCCGTGTGCTGGAAAGAAGGCTAACCCCATTGAAAGGGTCACATGATTAAAACTAAATCCTAGAGGAGAGAAATCTATCTCATTGATTGAAGAAACTATATTGCTAGCAATTTCAAAAACATACTCGTGAGTTGATTCTGTGATGATAATAGCAAACTCATCTCCTCCATAGCGACATACAACATCATGAAAACCAACATTACTAGCAAGGAAAGTAGAGATATATTGTAATAATTTATCACCACTATGGTGTCCATGGGTGTCATTGTAACTTTTAAAATTATCGACATCTATTAAGATTACACCAAATGTATTTTTTTAGAATGAGCCTTTTGAACCAGTAGTCTAATATTTCATCAAAATAGCGCCTATTAAAAAGCCCTGTAAGATGATCTTTGATTGAATTCTCTTTAAGTTGTTTTATATACACCTTATTTATGTAGCTTGTAATAATACTTAATACCGAAATCATTAGGATAAAAGAGATAAAACTCGACATTATCCCAACACTAAGCATGTCACTAGAGATAAAAATCAAGAATACCCCTATTATTTGAAAGATGGATAAGAGAATGGTAAGAGATAGTGGTAATAATATACTTGAAAAAACTATATTAAGAGAAACAAATATAATTGGGAAAAAATCTAGACTTTATATGAGTATTCAATAATTACGGCTCCCCACGTACCCACAATAGTCATCAGCATCGTTACATAGGAAGCAATCATATAATTTTTTCTTAAAGTGAAATACAACGAAATAGCACACAAGATAAGAAGCAGAACAATGAGAAAATAATAAGCAGTACCTTCATTATTAATAGTTGTATACAAATTAGAAATAAGTACCATTTCAAGTATTAATATTACTAAAATGGAAAAAAGGAGCCATCGTAAAAATCTTTCTCTAATATCATTCTGATCTTTTCTCTTCATAGATTATTAACCCCATTAAAAAACCATCGAGATTCAATCTAACACTTCCTACAAAAAAATGACAGAGAAAGTTTGAAGTTAATTAAAGATTTTTCTATTGCTGTTAACAATTTATGGGAAGTGACAGATAATGCAATGCTAATTATAAGAGCTGGTCACTTCCACTAAAGAGAGAAGTAATATGAAGAACAACCGCTTTATGACCTGGATGTTCAGATGGATTCCACTCTTTCATAAAATCAAAAGAAGGTCCCTCATCATGGCAACTCAAAGTTCCCTTCGCTTGATAGGAAGTAAAATCCTTAGTAATAAAAAGAACAGCCCCTATTGTTCCCTGACTAATATTTTCATTTGTTTTGTTAAAGTAATTATCTGCAATGACAAAATTACCATCACTATCAAGATCAATGCATGTAACATATATACTATTTACCACGCCTTTAGAATTTACTGTTGTAAACACTGCTGGCCCTTGTTTATTTTCCATGCTTCTAGTAATTGTTCTTTATATGAACTCATAATATCCTCCAATGCCATTCATTGTATAAGAAGAGAAAGCTACTTACTAGTGAGATAGTATACTGAATTGCTTATTTTATTAACATCGAATTTTTTTCGTTAATTTCATAAATAATTCTTTCCTTTTATTTATCTTCAAAGTGATGTATAATCAAGAGGTGAAAGGAATTCTATCAATAGCCTCTTATTCAAGGTGAATAGATTTATGGAATTACTTTCACTTTTGAGGGAATGATGGAGAACTTAAAATTCTTTCTCACACTTCTCACTCAACACATATTGCTCAATTCAACACCACTGTATCCAAAGCCTGAAACCACCCATTCCTCTCTATATAGTCAAACAATAATGAGTCACTTATGAATCATTGGCAAGTCTCTTGCCAAAAAATAATAGGAGGACATCATAATGAAAAAATTGATGATTGTTGCTTTCTTTAACGGTTACTTTTCTTTTCCCACTGTATTCAGCGGGAACAAAGGAAGTTGTAGTTGATGAAAATGCACCAGTAACCATTGAGTTCTGGCATGCAATGAGCGGTGATCGGATTGATCTCATCCAAGGAATTGTAGATGATTTCATGAAAGAGAATCCAACATAACTGTTAATGTACAGTATTCAGGGTCATACAACGAAACATTAAATAAGGTGGTTTCTGCGCATAGAGCGGGCAATGCTCCAAGCGTGTTTCACTTGTATGAAGTAGGTACATTAGGGATGATTAAAAGTGGGATGGTTGTAGCAGTTGATGAACTTGCTACAAAATTCAATCACCCAATCAACTGGGATGAGTTCTTTGTTCCTGTACATAACTATTATAAATACCAGGGACAACACTATTCAATGCCTTTTAACTCATCAACCCCACTTGTGTATATCAACAAGACACTATTTGAAAGAGCAGGATTAGATCCTAATAGTCCACCAAAAACATTCGCTGATATTCGAAAAGCCGCTGTAGCTTTGAAAAATTCAGGTATTGATTCCCCAATCACATGGAACCTTCATAGCTGGTATTTTGAACAGATGCATTGCTTACAAGATGCTCCATTTGTAAATAATTCAAATGGACGAGGAGAGGAACTTCCTACAGAAGTCCTATTCAATCAAGAAGCGGGAGTAAAGAGTTTAGAATGGTGGGTCGGTATGTATAATGATGGCCTATTCATGGATGTAGGTCCAGGCTGGTCAAATCATAGAGCCGCATTTGGTTCTGGCGAAGCTGCAATGATTATGTCTTCATCTTCTGATGTCAATTTACTTACTAAAACATTAGAAGAAAAAGGATGGGAATTAGGAACCGGATATCTTCCACGTCCCCAGGGAGCAACTGGTGGTGTTGCCATCGGAGGTGGCTCATTATGGCTTACACAAAACCATACTCCAGAAGAAGAGCTTGCTGCACTTAAACTTGTAACATATATTTCTTCAGACAAACCTCAAATGGCATGGCACAAGGGAACAGGTTATTTCCCAGTAAGAAAGACTGCTATGGATAAATTAGAAAAAGAGGGATGGTTTGTGGAAAATCCAAACTACAAGACAGCTTTTGATCAGCTTCTACTAAGTCCAGAATCACTTAATACTGCGGGTTCTTTACTTGGTGTGTTCCCTGAAACAAGAGCTATAATTGAAGGTAAAATTCAAGAATGCTATCAAGGCAAAGATGTCAAAGTAGCCCTTGATGAAGCTGCAGAAGAGGTTAACAGCCTTATCGCCGAATGGAATGAAGTTATTGCATTTGAATGATTTGCATTAAAATCTGCCATTCTCATTCATAAATATATGGATGAGGATGGCTTTATATGGAGTAATTATATGAGTAGATCTGCATTTCACAACAAGCTACTTCCTTATGGATTACTAGCGCCTACCTTTATCATATTGATTGTATTCTTATTCTATCCTGCCTATGAGACATTTCGACTCTCCTTTTACAAAGTAAATCCTTTTAGCGGAGCAGCTAAGTTTGCAGGTTTTTATAATTTTCAGAAGATATTCTCTAATCCTGTCTACTTAAGAAGCTTTGCCCGTTCTGCACTATTTGCAGTGGGTGTAGTTATTGTTGGATTAGTAATATCTCTTCTTCTAGCACTTCTATTAAATCAGAAGGTGAAAGGAGCAAGCGTATATAGGTCATTACTCATATGGCCATATGCCCTTTCTCCTGCCATTGCTGGGGCATTATTTAATTTCCTTTTTAATCCAGCTAATGGTCTGGCCATCTATTTTACAGGAGTAAGAACATGGTTAACTGATTCAAATCTAGCTCTGTTCATAATTATTATGGCAGCAACCTGGAAAAACTTGGGATACAATGTAGTGTTTTATCTCACATCACTGAGGAATATTCCAAAAGATGCCCTAGAAGCAGCAGAACTAGATGGAGCAGGTCCTATAAGAAGATTTTTCTCTATCACTTTCACGTTTCTCTCTCCTACAACATTCTTCTTACTAGTCATGAATACAATTTATGCATACTTTGCATCTTTTGGACTTATCGATGTTCTCACAGAAGGAGGACCCGCTAATGCCACAAACATTCTCATCTACCAACTCTATAAAGACTTCTTCGTCAATTCAAGAATTGGATATGCTGCAGCTGAAGTCTAATGCTCTTTATGGTGGTAGTACTTCTTACTATTATTCAATTTAAGACTACTGAGAAAAAGTATTCTACCAATAAAGAGGAGTCAAGCTATGAAACGAACACCAACAAAAACAGTACTTTTACATGCCACCTTAATAATTGCTGTAATTATTATCTGTTTACCTGTCATCCTCGCCTTTATTATTAGTAGTCAGAGTGAGACAGAGGTCTTCTCTTCTCCACCAAAACTCACATTCAGTAATAACTGGGTCTATAATTACCAAACAGCTTGGAAGCGAGTCAATTTAGGAAGAATGATGTTTAACTCTGCACTGATTGCTTCATTGGTGACATTTGGTAAGATAGTAATGAGTCTTCTTGCAGCATTCGCTTTTTCTCATTTTGAGTTCAAAGGAAAACAAATACTTTTCTTTCTGGTAATTATTACTCTTCTTCTGCCTGTTCCTGTTCGTATAGTTGCCCTTTTTGATGTGGTAAGTGCTCTTGGCTGGATAAACACCTATGCAGGACTTGTTGCTCCATTTTTAGCGAGTGCAACAGGGACGTTTTTGTTTATTCAACGGTTTAAGACGATTCCAATAGAACTTATTGACGCTTCAAAAATGGATGGATGTAGACCAATGCAATATTTTTTTCAAAGTGTTACTCCCTCTTACCAAAAGTACTATTGGAGCTCTTACCGTCATTGAATTCATCTATGTATGGAACCAATACTTGTGGCCACTAATGGCAACTAACACCGATAACATGAGGGTTGTTCAAATTGGAATCAAAATGTTAATTAATGCAGAATCTTCAAATAACTGGGGAGTCATCATGGCTGGAGTAATCATAACGATGATTCCTCCACTTCTTGTGTTCTTTGTTTTGCAAGAAAGTTTTATGAAAGGCTTCGCCCTACAAAGTGACAAATAGAGGATACACATAATGTGAAGATAAAACATCCAATTAACTCTTAGACTCATTGTTATGTGTGAACCTTGTTATTACTTAATAAGTTTTTAGATAAAAAAGGGTCTTATTAATTATTCCTATGTATATACTCATCATGTACTCTATCTTGGAGATATATATGAGTAAACATAGGCGGTGAGTTCTTATAAAGATTGTGGGCTTTTTCTTGGCATGAAGAACAGGCATTCTTTGGGATAGTAATAGCAAGTATATGATAACCCGTACTTGAAGTTGAATCTGTTGACTCATATCCACAGCAGTGAGGACATTGACTAAAGTGTCTAATTTGCTTCTCAAGTATTCTATCTGTATCGTAATAAATCTGTTTCTCTCTTTGCCATGTGTCTATCGTTGGATATATAGTCTTTGGATTTCTTCTTTCTGCTTCCAGTTATTGAGAATACTTTTTGATATCATTTTTATGTATTCACTTACTTGGAAAGACTGTTTTATCTCATTCTCATGGTAATCAGGTTCTTTCACATGAGAGTAATCAAGGCCAGCCATTGCAAGGATGATTCCAAGATTAATATACGGGAGAGCGCCTTCAATAGAGTAACCGCCCTCTAATACAGCAATATCAGGGGAGAGAATATCATTCAGTTTTGCATATCCTTGAGCACTTAGGTTCATGTTAGTAATTGGATCTGAATAATGGTTATCTTGTCCAGCTGAATTAATAATAATATCAGGTTTATAATCATCTAAGATGGGCATAACGACATTATTAATCACATATAAAAAGCCTTCATCCCCTGTTTGGGGAGGGAGGGGAATATTTACATTATATCCAAAGGCTGAAGGACCTCCGGCATCTTCAATATTTCCTGTTCCTGGAAATAGTGTTTTCCCATCTTGATGTAATGATATAAAAGCGTCTCTTTGTCATTCCAATAGATATCTTCTGTTCCATCACCATGATGACAATCGGTGTCAACGATAGCAACTCGTAAATTGCCAAACTCTTCTCTTATTCGTTCAATCATCACAGCTTCATTATTTGCTACACAAAAGCCCCTACCTCCATACACAATTCGATGCGCATGATGACCTGGAGGACGAACTAGAGCAAAAGAGGAATCAACATGTTTTTTCATTACCTCTTGACCTGCTTTTATGGCTCCACCTGCAGAAACCAAGTGATTCGTTGATACCAGAGGGGAAACATCGGGGACACATACATGAACTCTTTCAATATCCTTATGTTCAGCAACTATGGGATTGTACATCTCTATTGCAGAGATATCTTGAATACCTTCTTCAAAATCTGATCTTGTGTATATAATAATCTTTCTTCCCTTTCAGGGTGTGTTGGACTGATAGCCCAATCGAATGCGGGGAAAAAAACTAATCCTAATTTCTTTTTAGTTTTCATATGTATCTCCTCCTGTTAATCTATAGAGAAGTCGAGGACGAATTTGTCCCTTTACCCTTATATGTTTCCCTTTTGTTGAGAACCCTCTTACAATATTAAAACTACTCTCTTCAATAATCTCACACTCTATCTCCTTTACATCAGCGCCCATCTTTATTGCGCTATTTCTTAATAGAGAGGTTACTCTTTCCTTGGCCATTTCTAAAGTATAGTGCTGGTCAATATCCTCATACACTCCTACTTCTGATATCGTCAATTTCCCAATAGAGGTATCTGCCAAGAGAGTAATATCTATTGTTGGGGTAGCTAGAGCTGCTCCTATAGCATTAGCAACTTCATAATGGGAAGGAACAAAGGTTGGAAGTTGGTACTCTTTACTTAGTAAGGGAGCTAACACAGTTGCTGGCCCACCAATAACATGAACTGAGGCTGGAATGACTTGCTTTCCATGTAATAACTCTCTCACTGTATAGACGGGTTTAGCATTTATCTCAAAAAGTAATGACTGTGTGGTATTTTTTATCTTTCTTGCCATTGTTTTGAGTATGAGGAGGGATGTTTCTTCGGTGGTGTTGTTCAATTGTTCACTTATTTTTGTTATCCCTTCTTGTGCTAACGATTTTTCTTGTGAAGTTACGCCTTCAATTAATCCTAGATGAATCATCGCATCAGTGACAGTAGGTTCAGGTCCATGATACGCATACGGGGCTCCCTTTCTCATGGGACCTATGATGAGTTGGTGATTCTTGACAAAGATAGCGCTATCTCCCCCTAATCCAATTGAAACACTGTAAAATGCTCTCACTAGAGTCTTATACTCTCCAATGGAAGCTCCTAATGGATCAAATAAAGGTTCTCCATCTGCAAGGAAAAAGATATCTGTTGTTGTTCCTCCAATATCTAATAGCAACGCATCTTGTTCAATAGAAGTGAGAGCCATCATCCCTAGGACACTTGCTGAGGGTCCTGAGAGGATTGTTTCAACAGGATGATGAAGTGAACTTTCAATATCCATTGTCCCCCCATCTGCTTTTAACATATATAAGGGTGCTTTAATTCCTTCTTTTTCGAGGGCTGTTCTCATATGATGAGCGAACTTTTGATAAGAGCCATGAACTGCAGCATTTAGGTAGGAGGTATAGACTCTGCGAGGAAAATTTAAAGACCCAGACATTCTATGTCCTACAGTAACACTCTCCATCTCATGATCAATCATCTTCTTGATCGATAATTCATGTTCGGGATTTCTATTTGAGAATTTAGTCACTATAGCAGTATGAGAGATATTGCTAAGCTTAAAGAGTTCAAGACTTTTATATAATTGTCCAATGTGTAACTCTTCGACTTCGACTCCCTGTGGTCAATTGAACCGGAGAGAAATCGAACAATTCCTTTTATATGAGAAAAGTTATTCTTCATTCCTGGACCACTTGAAATAAGCATTCCAACAGGAGGGCTAGTACCTTCTACAATGGCATTTGTATTAATGGTAGTACTTAGATTGATTCTCTTGATAGAAAAGTATTCAATATCTTCTAATAACTCTTTCAAAGTTGTCCAAATAGTAGCAAACAGATCATCTTTATCGACTTTTCTTTTTATCGTTCTAAACACTCTTCCATCTTTTATGAGCACTCCATCAATGTGGGTTCCTCCCATGTCAATTCCAACTAGATATAGACCACTACAATTACTCATATCTATAGTGTAACTGCTAGAAGAAGAAGTCTCAAGTTTATGAGGGAATTGATGGAAAAAAGAATATTAACCATATAGGAAGTAGAGGTTTCATTAAGAGAGGGCACATCGAGACTAACCAAATATGATTTTTATGATGTTGATGAATGAAGCAAAAATAATAGCCGCACCAACATATTTCTTATAATGGTCTTTTGGTATAATTCGATGGATGATGTAGCCAATGATAATACCAATTAAGAGAAAAGGAGAAGCAAGAGCCGCCATCTTTATTGCACTCACACTAAGAACCCCGCTAAAAAAAATAAGAGAGTACTCGTAGTATTCCTGTAACAACCCACAAAAGAGCCAAAGATGCTCGAAAAGAGCGTTGATCATCAAACAAAGAACCAATAATAGGAACAAAGAATATTCCAAGGCTTGTTGCCCCAATAATAAAACCAGCAAGTGCATATAAGGGATAACGGTATCTATCTGGGACACTAGGATTCTTTCCAATAATCAGATTAACACCGTATATTAGAATAATTGTAAGAATAAAGAGGTTTAATGTATGCTCGGGGAGCTTATCAAGAAAAAATGTACCAAGGACAAGAGTTGGCATACTTATAAGAGATATTTTTCCAATAAGAGCCCATTTTGCTGATTTATAATCACTTAGCAACACAAATAATGAACCCACCAGAGCAAAAACAGGAAGCATTGTAACAACTTCTTTTGGACTCATTTGTTGCGTTAATATTAAATATGTAATAACAGAGCCACCAAATCCAAAAATACTCTCAGCCATATATCCAATAGTTGCACTTAATATGATAAATGTAGCCATTCCCTCTCCCATAACTATATAAAGCTATTCATTGAATGAGTGTGAGAAAATAGGGTATGTAAGTCAACCGAAAACAGGCAACTTTGAAAGATATATTAAGAAAAATGCGATATTAAAGAATTATCACCAAGAAGTATGTCTATGTAGCATAATCGAAAGAACGCTCTTATCTGTCTCTTCCATTCCCTCAACACACATCTTCTGAAGATTTCGCAATGTATTAAGAACATTCTTATCAATAATGCCAACCTCTTCATTAATAGTGTTTCCACTAAGTGCTAATTGTGCACTCAATGAAGCAGCTTGTACACAAGAATGGATTTTTAACGCACAGGTTTTTTGCTCCATCACATATTATGCCACTAAGATTTGCTATCATAAGATTGATAGCACTCTCTATTTGATTAAACGTTCCACCTAAAAGGTATACATATGCACAAGAAGCACCAATAGCAGCAGTAAATGCCCCACATAATGCAGAAAGCCTTCCTTTAAAATGTGCAAGATAGATAGCTATCAGATTACTTAATGCGAGAGCTCTCATCAGAGTTTCATCACTCGCTTCAAGGAATTCTCCTAACACAAAAGGAGGGAGGAAAGCTGTGATTCCCTGATTTCCACTTCCAGAATTTATCACAACGGGATGGATAGAACCAGACATTCTAGCATCACTTGCTGCAGCGCAAAGAGCAGATGCATACTGATAGGCTTCAGCGAGGGTTTCCACCCTCTTTTGTGCTCCTTTTTGTGCTATTTGCCCAACACTAAGCCCAAAAGAATTATTTAATCCATCAACACCTATGACGTTATTCATTCTAGCCATCTCAATGAGATACCCGCACTCTTCTAGAGTGACACTTTGCACGAAATCAAAGATGCTTTGTACATTCCACTCATCCATATGAGAGATATCATTTTGAGGAGATCTTTACGTATATTCTCTTTAATTATGACCTTACCATGCTTCACTTTCTCAACAATCATATCATGTTCATTGGCTATAGTGACTGATGCTGACTCATCCTTATATTCACAATCTACTTTAATATATATCGAGGGAACGTTCTGTGTGAGGATTACCTTAATTTTTCCCTCCTCTATGAAGGATGAGATTTCTTGCTGTGATTCATTGGAAATCTGAGAGAGAATATTCAGCCCATGAGAAGGATCCCCATAGAGAACGCCTAAAAGAACAGCAGAAGCGAGTCCTGTGTGTGTACTATGTGGAATACCAACACCCATAACATTCTTTATCACATCACGACTAGCATATACGACAATTTTGTCAGGTGTGTTTCCTAATAAATCTCTTGACAGGCACCTGCTAGAGCTGCTGAAGCAGGTTCAGTACATCCCATTACAGGTTTCAGCTCTCTTTTTAACGCATTAAGATACATCTCATTATATTTTTCATAGTAAAAAAACAATATCATGGATTAATATTTATGGCCAGTAAAAATTTTTATTAATTAACTTGTATTAATATATACTTAATTATTAATTATATAAATTCATTCATTATCAAAAATATTTGCATATATTATTTTTTTATATTATAACACTTTATGTTTTAAAAATAATGCACGAGATATTAAATTCAACTTTAGATAAAGAATTATCTTTACAACACAACAAACCTATAATACTATAGCTAGTGTTAAGTATTAATGAATTTTTATTAACTAGTGAATACTTATTTATCACTGAATAATGCGAAGGAGTAATTATGATTAAACCACAAGGCTCTTGGGTTGCTATCCCAACACCTTTTAATAAAGACGGATCGATTGATTTTGGGGGATTTAATACACTCATAGATTTCCATGCAAAGAATGAGACATCTATGTTACTTGTAATGGGTTCTGCTGGAGAAGTCTCTCTCCTATCATTGGAAGAGAGAAAAGAGATCGTCACAAAAGTTGCCATGTATGCAAAAGGCAAGCTTCCAGTATTTTTTGGATCTTCTTTAGCAACAACACAACAAACTATTGAATTTGCACAATATGCAGAAAAAGAGGGAGCAGACGGACTAGTTTTTACGGCTCCTCCTTATCTAATCTTGACTCAGACAGCTCTTTACCAGTTTTTACGAGCAGCAATGGGCTCAGTTACCATCCCGGTAGGAATTTACAATAACCCAACAAGAGTGGTTACTAATATTAACCCAGAGACTATTGAAAAACTCTCTAATGAATTCCCTCATTTTGTAGCAGATAAAGAGGCAGTCCCACATGTCCAACAACTTGCAGAAGTAAAGAGACGATGTGGAGATAGACTCAGCATTTTGTGCTGCGACTTTCCTAAATACTCAATATTGTTACCAACTCTCGCTCTTGGAGGTAATGGAGCGGCTAATATTGGGGGAAATATTATCCCTAGAGAAATGGCTCAGATGTGTAAACCATGGGATACTATAGAGCAAGTAAACCTTTCAAGAGAACTCTATTTCACTTATTATCCTTTGACAACGATGCTTTATACATTTAGTAATCCTATTATGATAAAGCCAGCACTAGATTATATTGGTCTTCCTGGAGGTTCTTTACGCAGTCCGAACCCTAACCTTGAAGGAAAGAAATTACAAGAATTAAAAGATACTCTTGATGAATTTGGGATTCGAGAAAAATATGGAGTAAAGTAGGTACATAATGGAAAAAGTATTACAAGCATTAGCTTTGCACAAAGGGGATTCTGTTAAAGAAAAAATAGAAGCTTTTGTTGCAGAAAAAGGATGGCAAAAAGCAATTGTCACAGGGGCTCTTGGAAGTGTTGTTGATGTAACAGTGGGAAATGCTAAGACTCAGACTATCCCGCCCGAGGTTAATTACACTCATATTGAAGGTCCATTTGAGATTCTCTCTTTCTGCGGAGAAGTTGTGAAAAAGGATGATGAGTCTTGGTTTACCCATATTCATATGGCAGGTTCTAAAGCAGATGCAACTGTTTTTGGTGGTGGTATGCAAAAAGCCACAGTCTTTTTGGGGTTACAAGTATTTCTCGCACAAGCGTGAAATATATTTTAAAAAAATAAAGGAAGGACAATTATGAGAACATCGAAGAAAGCTATTGTAATAGCATTAATCGTTTCATTGCTCTTATCAATGGGTAGTGCATTTGCCCAAGGAGAAAAAGAAGCACCTACAACCGGTGCTCAAGATCCAAAGTTCATTTCAATCGCAGGTGGTTCTGTAGGTGGCGGATGGTATGTTCTTTGTGGTGTAATTGCAGAAATGTTGACTCCAACTTTTCCCAATACTAACATTAAGGTAGTTACGGGTGGAAGTGTTTCAAATCCATTGAACGTTTCAGCTGGCAAAGTAGAAATAGCAGCAACTCAAGACAACGTGTATGCAGATGCATTAGCTGGAGTTGGCCCGTATACAACTGAAGGTGCTGTTGAGAATATCACAGGATTATTGAGACTTGGAGACATTTACATGTCAGTATTCCTCGTAGAAGAGAACTCTAAGTATGACTCAATTCAACAGATAATAGAAAATAAACTCCCAGTGAGAATTGTTACTGCAGTACAAGGAGCTTCTCCAGCATTAGCAACTGATCGTGTGTTAGACACATATGGTATTTCTGCTGCAACAATAAAAGAATGGGGTGGAAGTGTCTCTTACGTATCATATTCAGAAGCTACTGCTTTAATGAAAGATGGTCATGCTGATGTATATTGTGGCCCTATCATGCCAGCAACACTTGAATTAGCAGTATCAAAAAAATTAAAACCACTTCCAATTGATTCTAATATCATCGATACTTTGCATAACACATATAAATATGGGATAAGCACAATACCTGCTGGAACATATGATTTTATCAAAGAAGATCTTCGAGTTATAACAGAGAATCCTATCCTCGTTATTTCTTCAAAGCTTTCTGATGATATCGTATACAGAATTACAAAAACTATTTGTGAAAACCCAAAGAAAATTCAAAAGTGCAAGTAAGACATATAGCACTTGGCAACCAGAACTTGCTCCACAAGTAGATGGTGGTCCTATTCACCCAGGCGCTCTCACATACTATAAAGAAATGGGATGGATTAAATAACGTATCATGAATAAAAAGACTATACTTACATCAACAGCAACTTTGGTAGTATTTACCCTTTCTCTTGTGCTTATAGTGTTTCATTTATACACTGCGGCATTTGGAAGTGTTGTAACACAATTACAACGAAGTTTTCACCTTTTGCTTACTGGAGCTATTGGCTTTCTTTTCTATCCTATAGCGGGCAAAAGAAGGATGTAACTTGGGTAGATTTTCTTTTCTTTGGTGTTGCTCTTGTAGCATTCGCCTATATCGCAATGAATTACCAGGAGATTGCACTGAGAAAATCAATGGTCTCCCCCTTATCTACACTAGATTACATCGTGGGAGCTCTTGTCATTGTTCTTCTACTAGAAATTGCCAGACGAGCTGTTGGTATAGTCATGTCTTTGATAGCCTTAATTGGCTTATTATATGCCCTCTTTGGCCCCTATATGCCAGGCGTTCTTGCTCACCGAGGTGTGTCAATTAAGGATTTGATTGACTACCAGATATGGGGTCTAGATGGGGTGTATTCAATGCCTCTTAGTATTTCAGCTACCTATATTGTTCTATTTGTAATTCTTGGAACTGTACTTGAATTTATTAAAAGTGGTGACACTATTATGGATTTAGGGAAAGTAGCGGCTGGAAAGTACCGAGGAGGCCCAGCTAAGGTTGCATGTCTCACCTCTGCTCTATTTGGTTCAATTTCTGGAAGTGCTGCAGCTAATGTCTATGCAACTGGAAGTTTTACTATTCCGATGATGAAGAGAATTGGTTACAAAGGAGAAACAGCCGGAGCTATTGAAGCTGTCGCCTCTACTGGAGGGCAAATAATGCCTCCTGTGATGGAGCTGCGGCTTTCTTGATGGCTGAGCTCATTGGAATCCCATATATAGAGGTATGCAAAGCAGCTCTTATGCCGGCAATCTTCTTCTATATTGGTCTTATTATAGTGTTAGACTTTGAAGCTGCAAGACTTGGGCTTTCTGGTTTAGCGGCTAACGAAATTCCAAAATTTAGAGAGATTGTTGGTAAACTATATCTTCTCTCACCTATTGTGGCACTTGTCATATTCTTGCTTATGGGATTCTCTCCATATAAAGCTTCATTTTATGCTATTTTAGTCGGCATGGTACTTGCGATTGTTAATAGCGATGTAACACTTGATAGAAAAACACTTTTTGCTATCATAAGCACCAGTGGAAAAAGAGCTGCAATGATTGCTATTGCTTGTGCTACTGCTGGCATCATCATTGGAGTGATTACTCTCACAGGACTTGGCCTTTCATTATCATCACTTATCTTCTCATTATCTGGAGGGCACCTCATACCAGCACTTCTATTGATGATGATTACTTGTATAATTATGGGAACAGGGACACCTACTACAGTAGCTTATATTCTTGTAGCAACCCTTGGTGTTCCAGTTATGCAAGATCTTGGACTTCCGCTTGTTGCTTCTCACTTGTTTGTCTTCTATTTTGCAGTAATTAGTATGATAACTCCACCGGTAGCTATTGCCGCATTTGCAGCTGGGGAGATTGCCCAAGAAGATCCTATAAAAGTTGGTTTCACTTCCATGAAAATCGCAGCAATTCTTTATGTTATACCTTTCATCTTTCTATTTGATCCTACAATGTTATTAATGGGTAATGTTGGACAAATCCTTTTTAGATTCGCATCAATTCTTTGTGGAATTGTGTTTGTTTCCGGAGGATTAACTCGATGGTTCTTTCGAAAACTAAAACGATATGAAAGTGTGCTATTAATTGCTATCGGTGCTTTAGGGTTAATCCCGTTAACTATTATCAACACATTTACAATTGCTCTATTAATCGGTACATTAACTATAAGATTTATTAAGAGAAAGATGATTAGAGTAGGAGCTTAAAGAGATGAAAGAGATAATTGGCAATGTAATTAAACACAACAGAGAACTATGTGGATTAAGCCTCAAAGTTCTTGCTGAACGAACAGAACTCTCACCTAGCTATATCTCTCAAGTAGAACATGGAAAAGTCTCTCCCTCACTCTCATCTCTAGTAAAGATTGCAAGTGTTCTTGGAACGACCATTCAAGGACTCTTTGAAGAGGTTGCTCATCAAAACGAAACTCCTGTTATCCGAAAAGATGATAGGAGACTCGCTTCATCACTTGATGAAGGGATCTCAATCTCGTTTGCTACGAATAGTATTCTTTCGAAAATAATGGAAGTAGCTGTTGTTACATTAGAGAAGGATGCTCAAACGGGCGACAATGCATCTTCATATAAACGATTTGGTAGTCAAGTAATGTATGTTACCCGAGGAAAAGTAGAAGCTAGATTAAAAGACTCAACATATGTGTTACAAAAAGGCGATTCCCTCAACCTTAATTCAGATGACCCTCATTCAGTGAAGAATATCTACACAAATACATCTGAAGTCATCTTTTTTGTGGTACCACATCATTAATAGGGAAAAAATGAATATGCACACAATCATCATTGGAGCAAATGCAGCGGGACTAAGTGCCGCTGCCAAAATCATAAGGGCAAAAAACAATCATACTGTCACCGTGTATGATAAAGATGAGATTATTTCTTTTGGCTCCTGCGGCCTCCCCTATTATATTGGAGATTACTTTAGTGACCACACACGAATGTTCTCCAGATCAAAAGAAGAATTTATTTCATCTGGCATCAATATAAAAACTCATCATACTGTTATCAAGATTGATGCAACAAAGCAAGAGATAACTCTTTTGGATTCTCAAAACAACTTAATGAAGGATACGTATGACTCTCTCGTTATAGCTACTGGTGCTACTCCTATCATCCCTCCTTTAAGTGGAATTGAGAAAGATAATATCTTTGTATTAAGAACTCTTAGCGATGGGATAGCTATTAAAAAAAGCGCTTAAGATATGTGGTGAACATGCTGTAGTTGTTGGAGCTGGTTTTATTGGATTGGAAATCGTTGAAGCATTAGAACGAGTGGGGAAAAAAGTTACACTTATTGAATTAGAAGAAAGGGCTCTTAAAGCTGCTGTAAGTGAAGAAATTTCTCATCTAATCCATGAAGAAATGAAAAATCATGGGATTAAAACATCTTTTAATGAACGTGTAATTGCGTTTGAAGGAAAACAAGCAGTAGAAAAAGTTATAACAGACAAAGGAGAGTATCCTTCTGATATAGTGATTCTTTCTATTGGAGTGAGACCACAAACCTCCTTCTTGCAAGATAGTGGGATCAAGATGCTCTCAAATGGTGCTATAATTGTCGATTCTGTTGGGAGAACTTCATTGCCGAACATATATGCAGGAGGAGATTGTGCCGCTGTACAAGATATGAGAACACAGCTGCCGATCTATTCTCCACTCGCTACTACTGCCAATAAACTCGGAAGAATAATTGGGGAACACATCGTAGGGATACAGAGACGGTATCCAGGATCTCTCTCTTCAGCCTGTGTAAAAGTATTTGATGTGGAAGTGGGAAGAACTGGGGCAAGTGAACACACGAGTGGAACCAAAACCGTAGTCATCAAAGATAAAAATCAAACGAATTACTATCCTGGACAAGAAGATATTTTATTGAGAATTGTATATGAAGAAGATACTCATAAGATTGTAGGGGCTGAAGTAGCTGGAAAAAATGGAGCAGTCCTAAGATTGGACACTCTTGCCATGGCCATACAATTAGAGGGAACCATCGAAGACCTCTCTTTAAGCGATTTCTGCTATGCGCCACCTTTCGCAAGAACATGGGATGTGCTTAATATTGCAGGGAATGTTGCTATGAGTAAGAAAACATAAAGAGATCTCACTTATCTACACTCCCTAAGCAATGAATCTTTACATTATATTCATTCACCGTAAAATACATAATTCACACAATTCTAGTAGTATCGTATGAGAAAAAAGATACAAAGATACGTTCAAATATTCTTACAAAGAGTTCCTTATATTCCTTTCTTATATATATCTAAGTGTTATAGAGTGCTGTTTTTTAGATATTCTCTCCTCTTTTGTCGGTTGTGGTGTCTTTCAAGTGACCGTACCATTAACAAGTATGAAAGGGACATGAATAATTCATGTTTATTAAGAACATTTTAAAGGAGAGAATATGAGAAATGTAAGATTAAGTTTCATGATGCTACTTGTAATCATGATGATTGCTTCAATTTCAGTCTTTGCTGGTGGAGCAAAAGAAGGTTCTGGACAGGAAGAAAGTGCTAATGGAGCTGATGAAGTGATGACATTGCAGATGTTCTACCCAGTTCAAGTTGGAGGACCTCTAACTAAATTGGTTGAGAAGATTGCAGATGATTTTCACAAGGTGAACCCAAACATTATCGTAGAACCTATCTATACAGGGAATTATGATGATACTGTTGTAAAGATTCAAACTGCTATTCAAGGAAAACTCCACCTGATCTATTTTTGAGTCTTGCAACCCAACGCTTTAGTTTAGCTTCTTCTGAATCAGTCATTCCACTTGATGATCTAATTGCACAAGATGGTGGTGATGAATACATCAACGATTTCCTTCCTGGATTCATGGAAGACTCTTTTGTTGATGGAAAGATTTGGAGTATTCCATTCCAAAGAAGTACTCAAATCATCTATTACAATAAAGATGCTTTTAAAGAAGTTGGATTGGACCCAGAATCTCCTCCAAAAACTTGGGATGAATTGCTTGAGTTTTCTAAGAAACTTACCAAAAAAGATGCAAGTGGTAACGTAGTAAGATGGGGCGTTGGTCTCGCTCAACAATCAGGATCTGCTCAATGGCAGTTTACTGGATTCTGTTTAGAAAACAGTGTGAATGGGGAAAACCTCATGAGTGATGATGGGAAAAAAGTATTCTTCAACACACCTGAAAACGTTGAAGCACTCCAATTCCAAATCGATTTACAACAAAAACATGAAGTAATGCCTAAAGGTGTTGTTCAATGGACAGAACTTCCTGGAGCTTTCTTAGAAGGTAAATATGGTATCATCTACCATACAACTGGAAACCTCACGAACATCTCTAAAAATGCTTCATTTGATTTTGGAACAGGATTTATGCCTGGTAATAAACGTTATGGTGCTCCAACAGGTGGCGGGAATTTCTACATCACAAATGGTATTTCTCCTGAACGACAAGAAGCTGCATGGAAATTCATTCGATTCGCTACAACTCCAGAAAGATTAGCTCAATGGAACGTAGATACTGGATACGTTGCACCAAGATCAAGTAGTTTTGATACAGCAATTATGAAAAATTACTATGAAAATCTCCCTCAAGCAAAAGTCGCTAAAGATCAGCTAAAATATGCAAAACCAGAATTAACAACATATGATTCAGCTCGTATCTGGAGAATTTTCAATGACAACTACCAAGCAGCAATTATTGGAGACTTATCTCCTAAAGAAGCTTTAGATAAAGCTCAAGAAGAAGCTACTAAAGTATTAGCAAGATTCCAATAAATTGTGATTCGTTCTATTCAACCACTCACCTCGTGAGTGGTTGTAATAACTCGATAAGGAAATATGAAGTGAATTTACTACACTCACAGCAATATCAAAGAAAACTAAAGATGAGGAGATTAGCGAATGATGGAAAAGCTTTATTACTTCTCCTTCCTTCCTTAATTTTTCTTACTACTTTTACATTGGTTCCAATCGTTAAAAGTTTCTACATTAGCCTAATGGACCTTCAACTTGGAATGAAAGAACCTTATTTTATTGGCTTTCAGAATTATGTTGATCTTTTTACGAGCTCGTTATTTTGGAAAGTAATGGGTAATACCCTTCTATTTGCAATTATGACAGTTATTCCTAGTATGGTATTGGGACTTGGATTAGCCCTTATGTTAAATATGAAACATAAGCTTACAGGATTATTCAGAGTCTCGTTCTTCTCTCCAGTCGTAATGCCTCTCATTGCCGTTGCAAGTATTTGGATGTTTATCTACATGCCCGATGCTGGACTTCTTGATCAGTTGCGTTCAGCTTTTGGCCTCCCTGGTCAAATTTACTTGCAACAATCTAATACAGTACTACCAGCCCTTGCTGTCGTTTATAACTGGAAAGAAGCTGGTTTTCTCATGATCTTTTTCTTATCAGGTCTTCAAAGCATTTCAACAGAGATGTATGAAGCTGCAAAGATTGATGGAGCGAGCAAATTCACCATCTTCAGAAAGATGACAATTCCACTATTAATGCCTACAACACTATTTGTTTCAACTGTAGCACTCACTGATTCCTTTAAATTAGTTGACCATATTGCCATGATGACAGAAGGGATGCCAAACAACTCAAGTACTACATTACTCTACTTTATTTATCAGAATGGTTTTAATTTCTTTAACCAAGGACTTGCTTCGGCTCTAACTGTTATCCTTCTCATTATTATGCTTATTGCATCATCACTGCAATTTTTCACCGCCGACAGTAGAATTCACTATAATTAGGAGTATTGTAATATGAATATTAAGCGTCTTTCTTTTATCCTATTCTCTTCAGTGTTTTCCTTTATTTGGCTAATTCCTCTTATATGGTTAGTAGTAACAACATTCACTGAACCAACTTATTATATGTCAATCATCCCTAAAACTCCTTTTACATTAGCTAATATACAATACATATTATCTGCAGCTCCTTTTGGGCAATATTATATGAACACTATTACTATTACTCTTGGGATTTTCACGGTTCAATTTATTACAGTTACTCTTGCGGCTTTTGCTCTTTCTGTAATGAATTTCAGATTCGAGAAGTTGGTCTTTTTCTTAATCTTTGTCCAAATTATTATTCCTAACGATGTTCTTATTATGCCTAACTACTCAACTATTTCAGCTCTTGGTTTCATCGACACAAAACTTGCAATCATGATGCCTTTTTTCTGTAGTGCTTTTGGAATATTCTTATTAAGACAAAGCTTTAAAACAATTCCTTTAGCTTTAGCAGATGCAGCAAAGATTGATGGATGTAATTTAATGCAGACTATCTGGAGAGTGTATGTTCCTAATGCAAAACCTGCATATGTTTCTTTTGGTCTTGTATCGATTAGCTATCACTGGAACAATTATCTGTGGCCAATGATTGTGACAAATTCAGTAGAAAATAGACCTCTTACTGTAGGTCTTGCTATCTTTGCTAAATCAAAGGAAGCTGTCATGCAGTGGGCTAATGTCTGTGCTGCAACATTCATTATCATTCTCCCTTTACTATTAGCTTTTCTTTTCTTCCAAAAACAGTTTATTAATAGTTTTGTGAGTTCTGGTATTAAATAGAGGTAATTATGAAATTAACATTTTTAGGGAGTGGTAGTGGCTACACACCACAACTGAATAATACAAATGCTTACTTTGTGAAAGAAGATACATTCTTTTTAATAGATTGTGGATTCACTACATTTGATCAATTGATAAGACTTGAGGAATTTATCAAAGCAAAAAAATTTGTTATCCTTCTCACTCATCTACACGCAGATCACTGTGGCTCTTTGAGCATGACAATTAGTTACTCATTTAATATATTAAAAAGAGTTCCTACCCTTATGTTCCCATTAACAACGGTTGTTGATTTGCTCACTCTTATGGGGATCCCATCAGAACAGTATATCTTGAAGTCAGAAATGCAAAAGAGAGAAGGTATAGTTGTACAACCAGTCGAAGTTCAACATACTCCTTTGATGCGTTGTTTCGGATATCTCCTACAAGATGAAGAAAAGAGCATCTACTATAGTGGAGACTCATCTTTGATTCCCCAAAGTATTATCAAAGCTCTCCATGATTCAAAAATTAATGAATTGTATCAGGATACAACCTATATAAAAGGAGAGCACCCCTCTCATGCGACTCTCGATTATCTAGATTCAGTAATTCAACCTGATTTCAAACACAAAGTATATTGTATGCACTTTGATTATGATTTTAGTGAAGCAGTAGAAATGAGAGGGTATCAAGTAGTCTATTGCTATACAGCAAATAAACAAATGAGTTAATATAGAGAATATGATAAAAGTCGTAATTGCCGATGATGAATATTTCATACGAAAAGAGATGGAAAAGATTATTGACTGGCATAGAGCTGGTTGTGAGATAGTTGGCAGTGCAAAAAATGGGAGAGAAGCAAAGGAATTGGTTCGTTCTAATAAGGCTGATCTTCTTATTACTGATATAAAAATGCCTTTCGTTGATGGACTCTCTGTAATTCAAGACCTTCATGATCAAGATAAGGAGATAGAATTCATCATCATCTCTGGGTATAGTGATTTTACTTATGCATTACAAGGAATCAAATTTGGAGTCTCTGACTATTTACTAAAACCGATCGATAGCACTGAATTAATGAATGCTGTTAAGAAGATTGTTAGTAAGAAGGAGGGGTTCTCATTACATAGAGAAGAAAATCCTATCATTGAACAAGCCGCACAGACGAATCGATTTATTAAAAGTGCCCTAGAATATGTTGAAAACACTATGCCTCCCCATTAAACTTACAGGAAGTAGCAGAATCACTTTCTATTAGCAGTAGTTACTTAAGTAAGCTCTTTGTTGATAAATTGGAAATGAGATTTACTCAATTTGTAAACCTTTATAGGATAAAAATAAGCCAACAATATTTAAAATCAACAGATAAGACTGTCGAAGAAATTGCATCTCTTGTTGGATATAATGACTATAAATACTTTTCACAAGTGTTTAAAAGTATAAGTGGGATGACTCCTATGCAATTCAAAAGCGAAAGGAATTATTATGTCAACTCATAAATTAGATCGAAAGAAAGGTATTCATCTTTGGTTCTTTAACACCTATAAGAGAATTATCACTTTTGCCTACGACAAACGCTATTTTCTAAAACTTAGTCTTATTTATATAGGAATCTCGCTCTCACTTATCATCATTTTATCTGTTATCTTTGAAGATATTTATACGTCTATCAGTCGAAACTATATCTATGAACAGGAGAAATTAAAAAGTATTCAGATTGCTAATTCTATTGAAGAATTAATGAAAGAATATGTATTGATATCAGAAAACCTCGCATCTAATAATGCTATTCAACAATTCTTCAAATTCAATAATGATGATTTGAACAACATTGCTGCACAGGATGCTATCGAAGATTACTTCCTCTATAAAAAAGGAAAAGAGGAGATTCATCTCATTAGCACAGTTGGGGAAAGAACTCTTAGTACAGGATATATTCCTAATATTTATCTCTATAGGAATTGGGGTGTGCTATATGATTTACAACACATCAACAATTCGACGATGTATTTTAGTTCACTATATAGAGGCTTATCTGGAGATGGAATGTCTCTTTCTGTAGCGACCAAAGTAAAAGATAGTAATAATAAAGTCATTGGATATGTTATTGTAGATATCTATCGTAATACACTTCAAGAACTCTTTAGTAATATTCTCACTTCTCAGTCGAGTATAAAGATTACCAACAAAGAAAAATTTTGTAAGGTTCAGCAATGAAGACACCTATGATGAAGGGACACGGTATGAGCCAATAAAAGAATCAGATTATGTATATACCTTCACTACTCCCATTCTTGATGGATCCTTTTCTATTCACTATGAGGTAAAAACACATTTCTTCTTCACATAAAATCTACATTCCAGACCCAATTTTTTTATCTTATTGCTTTTAGTATTATCATTAGCATGATTACGGCCATGATTATTGCATCCGGTATTCGAAAACCAATTAAGACGCTCATTGAAACGATGAAAATTGTAGGAAAAGGAAATCTAGATGCTCAAATAGCATTAGAAAAAAGGAATGACCTTCATGAGTTACAAGAAGAATTTAACAAGCTAGTAAGAAGATTAAAAACATTACAAAACGAGAATATTCAAAATGAAAAACTTCTACATCTATCCCAAATCGAATTTTTACAAGCTCAAATAAAGCCTCATTTTCTTTATAATATGATGGCTACTATCAAAGGAATGATTTCTATCTGCCCACCAGAAGAGGTGAAGAATGCGATAATGATTCTTACAAAGATACTAAGAGAATCTTATGATTTCTCTGAAGAACTAAAGCCATTAAAAGCGCACCTCTCTCTGATTCAGAATTACATTGAAATGCATAACTTCCGTTTTCCTCATCGCTTCTCTCTATCTGTTGATGTTACTGAAGATGCCCTTTATACCAGAATGCCTCCATTGTTACTCCAACCCATCATCGAAAATTCAATCATCCATGGGTTTAAAGATAAAGAAAATAAATTGCAACATTTCAATCGTAGGATACTCTAAAGATAATTACCTTTATCTTACAATCAAAGATGATGGAATTGGGATGAGTAGTGAAACATTAAAAAACAATCAAGGCATATGCCCTTCAAGAACACTCGCCTCATATCGGTCTCGCTAATGTATTCAAAAGGATCAAATATTTTTATAACGATTCTTGTTCAATGAACATAGAGAGTACAGAAGAGGAAGGAACTACTGTAACCTGCGTTTTGCAGGCATTGTAAGCTACTTGTATATAACTATAAATATTTCAACTATCATTTCTAATGACTTTCAAAATTTCTATATGTATATTCCATGTACTGGTTTAAGGAGATAAGAATCATGAAACATATTGTAGTCGTTGGTGGTGGAATAGCTGGAAAGAAAGTGATTTCGGATTTAATAAAAATACAGGATATACATGTCACATTAGTTGACCCCCAAAGAGTACTTTGAAGTTCCTTATGCACAACTAAGAGCTATGGTAGATGGTGGGTCTTTCTCTTTAGCTACCCGTGCTCTTTATAGTGATCTTCTCAATGGGATTACTCATGTAAAAAGAGAGCTATAGGAATAAAAGGACAAGAAGTTCTTCTTGATGAAGGAGAATCTCTTTTTATGATTATCTTATTATTGCTACAGGGGCTTCCTTTCCAACAATGAAGATAATCAAAGGCTTAGATGGAACAATAGAAGAAAGGAATGAATTAATTAAGAATGAAGCTCTTCGTATACAACAAAGTACATCTGTTCTAATCATAGGGGGAGGCTCTGTTGGTGTTGAATTAGCTGGTGAGATTGCATATGAATATCCAAAGAAGAACATTACACTTGTAGAAGGGGGAAATAGAATCCTTGGTTCTTTGAGTGCCTCCACCAGTAGAAAAGCTCTTTCAGTATTAAAAGAGTTGCATGTGGATGTCGTTACACATACGAGACTAAAAAAAGAAAAGACGAAGGAGTATGGATTGATGATAATGCAAAAGAATATCGCGCAGATTTAGTCTATGAGAGTGTAGGAATGCAGCACATGAGTGAATGGCTCACTACGAGTAATGAAGTTGAACTCAATGATAGAGGAGCTGTAAAAGTTGATGCTTTCTTAAGATCGGTTAAAAATAATTCAATATTTGTAATAGGTGATGTCAACGATGTTCCTGAAATCAAAGTGGGAATGTTCGCTAGAATGCAAGCAACTCTTACCGTAAGAAATATTAAAAAAATTGATAAAAAATGGGGACTCTCCCCTTTCTCCTTACAAACCAAAGCAACCAATGGGAATGGTCCCTATAGGGAAAAAGAAAGGAGCGGTACAGATGCCTTTTATCAATCCCCATTTCATGATTGCTATCAAACAAAAAGATCTACTTGTAAAAATGAGCATGAAATAAAAGCAATACGTTTGGGTCATGACTCGATTCAATATCAAACAAAATTCTTCCTTCCGTTCGTCCGATTATGCTCAAATATTGTTATTAGACAGAAACATGAGTCCTCACCAATAGTTCATATTCTCAAACATGACAAACATTAAGTGTTTTTTCTTTACCCAATATAAACATTGCTCACCTCACATATTCACTCTATAATAGCTTCATGCTTTCAACACTAGAGAAACGGTATACCGTAATAATTATTTCTATTACAACTCTCTTTCTCACACTCCTTCTACTTATCAATTTTTTTGTCATCAGATCTCATTCAATTACCTCTGCAGAACAAACTTCCCAAATGATTCTAGAGAATGTAAACCACCAAATCGATCATCTATTTTTCTCGATTGAATCAACACTTAATGCCCTATCAATGCAAAAAAGCATTCAAGAAGTACATGTAAATCAAATGAGAGACCAATTTATTTCCCATGTTCTTTCAAAGAATACTATTGTTAGAGCAATCTATCTAGGAACAACTGATGGAAAGATGTATGAATGGGGAATAGGTCCAGGATTTGTTGATAATACTCCAACCTTTAGTGATGACTATGACCCTCGTGTTCGACCATGGTATAAAAAAGCCCTTGAAGTAGATGGATATGCCCTTACAGATCCATATATGTTTGCCTCAACAGATGCAGTAGGAGTTACTGCAGTGAAACCTGTATATTTAGAAGGTACTTTAGTAGGAGTTCTTGGGCTTGATCTTATTTTGAGCGGAGTAGAAGCACTCGTAGATCTAATAGAAGTAGAGAAAGAGGGAAAACTCATTCTTCTTTCCCAAGATTATCGAGTTCTAGCAAATCAATTCGAGCCGACATCGACCTTAACTAATAGCCTTCCTTCATTCGCCTATCCGTCGATTCTTGAATCAAATCGAGTAACAACTCAAATTCTCTACGATGAGAAATATATGGTACAAAAAAGAGTGAATAAAGCCACTGGATGGATCATTGTTCTTGGAATCCCCTATTACAACATTATCGAATTCTCTAATCAAAATATGAAAATTATTATTTTTTACAACCTTCTTTTGATGGTGTTACTTGGCTCTATTGTCACAATCATCTCAACTAGGGTACTCACGGACCCAATAAACGAGATAATTGAGGTATTGAAAAAACAAGAAAGTGGTGACATGAAAGCCCTGATTAAAGAGCAGAAAATCCCTGAATTCCAAATGATAGCTTCTACTTTTAATTCTGTTGTGAAAATTAAAGGAGAGCAAGAAAGGGAAATGGAAAAACAGGTAGAAAAAAGAACGAATGAAGTAATTAGGCTAACAAAAGAGAACATGAGACTTCGTATTATTGAAGAGAAAGAAAGAATGTACTCGAATCTACATGATTCACTCGGCGCACGTCTTACTGGAATAAATATCTCCAATCAAGTCGCAAAAGTTGCTCTACAGAGAGATGAAAATGAGAAAGTACATAACATGTTAGAAAGAATCGATGTTAATACTAGTAAGGCAATATTAGACCTTAAAGAAATTCTTCTCACAAAAGATAATGATATTATTGAAATTGAAGATTTTAATAACTTTATTATTACTCATATCAAAGAGAGACTGGATTTAAAACAGGTAACATATGCCGTAGATATTCCCATCGATGCAGTGTTAGAATTAGTTGAAACTGAAACGTTAATCACAATCATGAGAATTACGGAAGAATTAGTCACAAATACGCTCAAATATTCAGAAGCGACTAAAGTCGAAAATTGCCATGTCTTTGAAAAACAAAACATGTGGTGTATTCATATAAAGACAATGGAAAAGGGTTTGATGTAAAAAAAGCAATAAAAAAAGGATTTGGACTCCCTGGAATTCATCAGAGAGTCGAAAGATTGGAGGAACGATGAATATATACACAAAGCTTACTAAAGGGGCAACATACATTCTTACCTTCCCCTTGGAGTTGATTGTATGATTAATATTGTTATTGTAGAAGATTCATTGGATGCACGAGAAGGACTTCGGTATCTTCTCTCTTTAGATAATGAAATACATATTCTTAACACCTATGACAATGCTGAAAAATCTTATTAAAAAATCAGCAAATCTTGAACAAAACTCATGTAATTCTCATGGATATAGAGCTCCTCGGAATGAATGGAATTGAAGCAACAAAGATTATTAAAACAAACTACCCTACCATTAACATTCTCATACTTACCATATTTGAAGAGAAAGATAAGATCGTTCATGCTATTCAAGCAGGAGCAAGTGGCTATGTACTAAAAAACTGTGACCCACGTGATTTAGTAAGTCAGATAAAAAAGTGTTCATATAGGAGGCTCTCCTATCTCACCAAACGTTGCACGTACAATTCTTAATGAATTATATAGTCAGAAAGAACACTCTAGAACTCCGATAGATTACCATCTCACTAAAAGAGAAGTAGAAGTATGCAAGGCAATCATCGAAGGACTCACCTATCGTCAGATGGGAGAACAATTACACATGGCTAGCAGTACAGCAAAAAAACATATTCTTAATATATACAAGAAATTAGAAGTTAAATTCAAAAGTCACCTTTATGAAAAAAGTCCTTGAAGAAAACCTTATAGATGTACTCTGAAATATACACCAAATGGTGTATAAAAAACTTTTAAATAAATTAAACATGTTAGAAAGAATATCCCTTTGGTTACTATTGCTCTCATCTTTTGTAGACGATAATAAGAGTATATGTCAAATAAAAGGAGAGACAGTTATGAATGCAAAAAAGAAAGGAGCCTTGAGTTGGTATTTTGGAACTAATCTTTTATATCGAATACTCATTGGACTTGTTCTCGGTGCTTTAGTTGGAATTATATTTGGAGAAAAGATTGTTTGGCTTAATCCACTTGGTAGCCTTCTTGTCAATTTATTGAAAATGATTGTAATGCCAGTAATACTCGCGACCCTCGTTGTTGGAGCTGCAAGTATTAATCCTAAATCATTGGGCAAAGTAGGAATTAAGATTCTTGCTTTCTATCTGGTCACATCTGCTTTTGCTGTAGCAGTAGGTCTACTAATGGGAAATATCTTTAAACCTGGTATTAACCTTAATCTTGCAGGAGCCGCTGAGGTAGCTGGAAGAGAATTAGTTAAACCTAAATTTGTAGATACTTTGCTAAAAATAGTTCCTACAAACCCCTTTGGTTCAATTGCTAGTGGTGATGTCCTTCCTGTAATTCTGTTTGCAATCTTACTTGGTCTCGCCATTTCATATTTAAAATTACACAAAGACGAAAGAATCAAAAAGAGTGCTCAAACTTTATTTGAAATTTTTGATGGATTAGCAGAAGCAATGTATCTCATCGTAAATGGTGTATTACAGTATGCTCCTATCGGTGTATTTGCATTAATCGCAGTTGTATTCGGTCGACAAGGTGCTGCTGCCATTGGACCTCTTGGAACTGTGACTGTTGCTGCTTTCCTAGGATATGTCCTTCATGTTGCAATTGTGTACACTGCAATGCTTTTAATCTCAAAGTTAAGTCCAGTAAGATTCTTTAAAGGTACTCGAACACCAATAATCACAGCATTTGTTACTCGTAGCAGTAGTGGAACACTTCCTGTTACTATGAAAGCTGTTGAAGAGAACTTGGGTGTATCTAAAAAGTGTACTCCTTCACACTTCCTCTTGGAGCTACCATCAACATGGATGGAACTGCAATTTATCAAGGGGTATGTGCTCTATTTATTGGTTTTGCAATTGGAATGCCTCTTTCTCTCGGACAACAAATTACCGTCATCTTAACAGCAGTACTCGCTTCAATAGGAACAGCTGGTGTTCCTGGAGCTGGTGCTATTATGTTGTTAATGGTTCTTGATTCTATTGGCCTTCCTGTTGTTGCAGGATCTCCTGTAGCTGCAGCTTATGCTATGATTCTCGGTATCGATGCTATTCTCGACATGGGTCGAACAGCTGTAAACGTTACCGGTGACATGGTTGGAACATGGATTGTCGCAAAAAGCGAAAAGATGGTAGATGAAACAAAACTCTAAAGATAACAATAGAAAAATCATTGTTATTGGTGGTGGTGTAGGTCCCATGGCTGGTGTTGACCTACACCGTCTTATCATAGAAAATACGATTGATGCTACATGCGACCAAGATCACTTAAGGGTAATTCATCTTTCCTTTAGTGATCTCATTGCAGATAGAACCCAAGCGCTCAAAAATCATACAACAGATATCGTAGCACAGCAAATGGCATCATTGATTGAAAGCATTATCCCAACATGTACCTACTTCTCATCCAAAGCAGTAGTGGTATTCCCTGTAATACCTTCCATGCCCCACCGATATTTGATCAATTCATCAATGCTTTACAACCTCATGCTAGAATTGTGACAATTATTAATATGATAGAAGAAACAATTAAAGAGATTACTTCTGCTATCGCTATTAATGAACAAATTGGAATCATGAGTACTACAGGGACACGTGAATCAGCTCTTTATGATAATCCTCTAGCCCAAATAGGCTTTCACCCAATCCATTGTGATGATCAACTCGCCATTCACTCATCGATTTACAATGAAGACTGGGGAATAAAAGCCATTAATGGAGAAAGTAGTCAAAATAGAGAAATTCTTTATAACGGAGTAGAAGAATTATATCAAAAAGGGGCAAAAGCCATTATCTTAGCCTGCACAGAAATACCTCTAGTTATTAAAGAAACTTATTATAAAGATATTCCATTAATTAATCCTGTTGTTCTTCTTGCAAAAGCTATGATAAAAGAAGCAAGATCAATATAGCAGACGTCACTGGAACATTAAGATTAATTCATCCTCCACACATGAACGTTTTTATTAAAAAGCACATCAATTATTCAAATCACTTCACATTAACTCGATACTACAGTAGGATAGTTCATTGTAGATAAAGCAATGTTTGGAGGAAATATATGAACTATAATATAATAATTGCTGGCGCTGGAGTATTTGGAACAGCCCTCGCACAAAGACTATCTTGGAATAATAATAATCACATCACAATGTACTCAATAGAAGAGTCCGTAGTAGAAGATATCAACAACAACCATCAAAATAGTAAATATTTCCCAGGAAGACATCTCCATAGTGGAATAATTGCCACTGGTGATATCTCCTGTGCATATAAAGGGGACATAATATTCCTTGCAATCCCCTCTTCTCAAATTGAATCGTATACCCAAGCCATATTCCCATCTACTCAAACTAATGCTCTTGTTGTGAATTTATCAAAAGGGTTTAGCGATGATGGAACATTTCTCACAGATTCTATCCCCTTCACACGCCTCATTTCTCTCAAAGGGCCCACCTTTGCAGTTGAACTCATGAATGGAGTACCTTCTGCAATGACTGTTGGTGGAGAACATCGACTGTACGATGAAATTAAAAAGGTGTTCAATGAAACAGGAATCTCACTCGATTATACTCCTGATAGAAATGGAGTTGAATTAATGAGTGTACTCAAAAACATGTATGCAATTGCTATTGGGATTGTCAGTGGACGCTATGGATCTGCTAATGTTGACTTTCTCATTCTTACTCGTGCTGTGAATGAGATGAGAGATCTAGTGCAGCTCTATGGATGTAGCAGTGAAACAATCTTTACATATAGTGGGATTGGAGATTTAGGTCTCACAAGTTTAACAGATCTTTCAAGAAATAGGACTCTTGGCCTTTTAATTGGAAAAGGATTTTCAAATGATCCTAAAAGTACAACAGTTATTGAGGGCTTACGAACGATCAAACTTATTGGAGAATTGGTAAAGAAAAGAGAGCTCGAGAATAGATTTCTACTCCTTGATTCACTCTATAAGTTAGTATATGGAGATTTTTCTCTAAATGATTACATCATTGCAGTAGTTTCATGATAAAGTAGAAATCTCCTCAATTTTACGCTAATATACCACTAGGGGGCTCTATTATGAACAAAGAAGAGATGAAGAGAATTCTCGATGTAGCATCTGGCAAGACACCTGCTGATATAGTGTTTAAAAAAGCAACAATTGTTGATGTCTTCAATAAAGAATTGTATGTTTCTGATCTCTATATAAAGATGGTCTTATTGCTGGTTTTGGAGGAAATGATTACCCTACACCTCTTAATAGCATCGATTGTGAAGGGTCTTATATTGTCCCAGGTCTCATCGATGCTCATGTCCACATAGAATCATCTCATTGCTCACCTTCTGCATTCTGTGATGCCATTGTTCCATTTGGGACAACTACAATTGTGGCAGACCCCCATGAGATTTGTAATGTGTGTGGAATCGCTGGATTAGACTATATGCTAGAAGCAACTGAACAGACTCCTTTACAAGCATATTTTATGATTCCTTCCTGTGTCCCTGCTACTGACCAAGAACATGCAGGAGCTGTTTTAGAAGCGGAAAGTATTGCTTCACGTATCAACCATAAAAGGGTGTTAGGGCTTGGGGAGATGATGAATTTCCCTGGTGTCATCCATTGTGATAGTGGTGTATTAGATAAACTCATGGTAGCTAAAAAAAGCTGATAAGGTTATAGATGGACATTCTCCTGGGATTTTAGCTGGAGATCTAGATGCTTATAGTGCAAGTGGTATTTTGACAGACCATGAATGTGAGACCGATAGTGAATTATCTGATAGAATACGGCGAGGAATGTACGTCATGTTACGTCAAGGGTCTGCTTGTGAAAATGTTTTACCACTTTTAAAAGGAGTATCTAAGAACAATATCGAATATTGTTTATTTTGCACTGATGATAAACAGCCTGAAAGCATCCTGAAAGAGGGACACATTAATTACAATATAAACTTAGCAATTTCCGCAGGATTTGATCCAATAGATGCAATTACCATAGCAACCATTAATGCTGCAAAATGTTACCAACTCAACGACAGAGGAGCAATTGCTCCTGGGCGTCGTGCAGATTTCTTTATTACTGATTCTATTTCACAGATTCATCCCAATGAGGTCTATATTGGAGGAGAATTAGTAGCAAAAATGGAAAGATGATAACAAAGAGTGAAGCTATTACACCAAAAGGAGTCAGTGGTAACATGGATGTGAAAGACTTTAATCTTTCTCGTCTTGCTCTTACTCTTTCATCTAATCATGTGAGAGTTATTGATATTGTTCCAGGTGGTGTATATACAAAAAAGGGGAAGCTGAAGTAACTTTGAAGGAAGGAGAATGGGTTCATGATAAGAACAAAGATATACTCAAACTTGCTGTAATTGAGCGACATCATGGAACTGGGTATATAGGTAAAGCACTTATCAGAGGATATGGATTGACCCATGGGGCGGTTGGAACAACGATTGCTCATGACTCACACAATATCATTGTGATAGGGAACAACGATCAAGATATGTATGAGGTGATCACTTCCCTTATTAATATGGGTGGAGGTATTTCGATGGCGAAAAATGGAAAGGTAATTGGATCCCTTGCTCACCCTATTGCTGGTCTCATGAGTGATAAAAGTTTAGTCACGGTTCATGAGAAATTAGTTGAGCTCCATCACATAGCCTCTACTGAATTACAGGTGAGTAGTAATATCGATCCATTTATGACTCTCTCTTTCATGGCTCTTCCTGTTATTCCAGAATTAAAATTAACGGATATGGGTCTTTTTGATGTTACTTCTTTCTCTTTTGTTCCTGTTGAAATTGAATAGGAACTGATTAAGATTGCATAATACTTAAAATAACGTCATCTGTTTCTGCCATCCCTTCTCGCCCTAGTCTTTCTAGGCTCTGAGAGTTTCTTCAATGCCTGATTTAAGGATACCGCTGTTATCTTCTAATACGATTGATTGCATAGCAAGTTTATGAGCAACAATAGCTGCATCAACAGAAGAAACTATCTTGAGTGCACAGCTTGTTTTGCTCCATCACACACAATTCCACTTACATTTCCGATGATATTCTTAAGAGTATCTTCAATCTGTTGATGTGTTCCCTTACTTAGATAGGTATAAGCAACTGCTGTTCCACATGCTGCACTTACGGCTCCACAAAATGCTGATAATCTTCCTATTCCGGCTTTTATCCTGATTGCAATAAGGTTGCTGAGAACTAATGCTCTAATAAGTTCTTCTTCTGTTTTATGTGTATGTTTAGCAAAGATTACTATTGGAAGTGATGCTGTAATACCTTGGTTCCCACTACCACTATTTGTTATCACAGAAAGCTCACACCCATTCATTCTAGCTTCACTTGCACTTCCAGCATACGCTTTCCCTAATTGGTAGGGATCTTGATGAGCCATTTGATGGAGTGATTTCCCAATTCCAATACCATAGGTGCTTTAAATCCCTCTTCCGCAATAGCAAGGTTGTACTCTATTTGACGTAGGATTATTGGTTTTACTTGAGAGATTTCAACGGTATTAGTAAATAGGATGACACTTTCCATATCGAGAAGATTATAGGATGAAAGGGGAATTTCTTTTATTAATTGAGCACTTGTTTTCTTAGTATCAATCATAGAGCCATTGTGTTCTATTCTGATAATATTTGTATGAGTTCCTGTGATTTCGACCTCAACATACTCATCATTGTGTTCGATTCTCACTTGTATATGGAGGGGTTCTTTGCTTGTACTTTGTTCAACAGTACAAAAGCCTTTTTCAAGGAGTTCTACTAGTAACAAACGATGCTCATCTTTTACATAGGAAAGTACTTCAAGAGCTGATTCACTCATCCCAACAACGAGTCCTAATATAGCGGAAACTCTTATCCCTTTTAGCCCTCCAGAATTTGGTACAACGACAGATTTCACATTCTTAATGATGTTCTTAGAACAGATAATATGTGCTTTAGAAGGAAATACAGAAATATACTTTCTTGCCACCGCTGCAGCATAGGCGATAGCTATAGGTTCGGTGCACCCCGCTGCAGGAACGAGTTCTTGAGTTAAGATTGAGATGATTGTTTTATAATCAAGGTTAGCACTTTTATGTGGCATCGCATTACTCCTGTTTTTGTAATTATTCGTCGCATGTATTGTATCAGCTGATTGAATGGTGGGCAATGTGCCGTACTCAATTTATCGTCAAGGATAGCTTTTAGTATAAGAATGGGTGGCAATTTTTCTCTACTTTCTGTAGTATCATCTGATGTAAGGGAACATATGGAAACAAAGCATAAAGAGCATATTCTTTTCACTCTATTTTTATCTACGTTAAAATTAAGTACATTCACTTTTGGTGGAGGATACGTCATCGTTCCATTAATGAGATCTTTATTTGTAGAAAAACTACAATGGATTGAAAATGAAGAGATGCTCGATATCATAGCGATTGCTCAATCTGCACCTGGCCCTATAGCCGTGAATACTTCTGTTTTAGTTGGCTATAAAATGAAAGGAATAATCGGAGCTCTTGTCACTCTTTTTGGAACTATCCTCCCTCCTATGGTGATTCTTACTATCATATCATTACTCTATACTCTTATAAGTGAAAATAAGGTGATAGAACAACTACTTCTCGGGATGAGAGTGGGAGTAGCTGCTGTTATTTTACATGCGGTATTTGTGATGGCAAAAAATATTGTAGGAATGAAAAAAGTTCTTCCAATCATTATTATGGTAGTCTCTTTTATTCTCTCTTATGTGATAGAGGTAAACATTATCTTAATCCTCATGCTAAGTGCAACTGTAGGGGTCGTTCATTATGTATATCAGATGAAGAAGGAGAGGAAATGAGAATCTTATTACAACTTTTTCTTTCGTTCTCTCAAGTAGGTTTGTTTAGTTTTGGTGGTGGATATGCCGCACTTCCTCTTATTCAAGCACAGGTGGTTGATACTCGAGGCTGGCTCACTCTAAATGAGTTTTCAGATATCATCACAATTAGTCAGATGACTCCAGGCCCTATTGCACTTAACACAGCATCCTTTGTAGGAAATAGAATGGCAGGAATCCCTGGAACAATCATTGCAACATTCTCGGTGGTATTCTTTCCTCTTCTCATTTCACTATTTCTTGCATGGTTTTACTATAGGTATCGAAATGTTAGTGTGATGAAAGGAGTTCTTTATGGACTGCGTCCTACAGTAGTCTCTCTTATTGCTTCTGCTGGGATATCTATTCTTCTACAGGCTCTTTTTCAAAGTCAATCCTTTCCACTTGAACTAGTAAACTTATCGCTATTCTCCCTTTTAGTCTTTATTGTTGGGTTCATCTTACTGGTAATTAAGAAAATTGGCCCTATTCTTGTTATCCTACTTAGTGGGGTTGCTTCTCTTTTATTCTCATTCATCAGTGGCTAGCCAAATTGGCGATGTATAAAGGATATCACCATTCAACTGAAACGCTCTTAAATAGTATGATGCTCCTGTTTTAGCGGGAATTTTTTTATGAACTTCACTCAAACATCTACTAAGATGAGCAAATTGTTTTATATAGATAGCAGGAGAGACAAACCCGTCAATGTATTCACTTATAGAATCATGTAGCAATTCTTCTATTCGATAGGTATACTCTTTTTGTATATTCTTCCCTTTTACCATTGCCTCAATACTCATGTGAATGCGACTATTTTCATTTCCTTCGATTTCTATACTGCATCCTTGAGTCTTATCTCCCTTATTCCCACTATTTCCCATCGTAGTAACACTCAGCTGTACGCTTTTTTCCTCTTGCCTAAAGGTTGGAACTTTCATTGTTTCTTTTGGTATAAGTAAGGGATCTACAATGTCATTTCCCCTAAATCTTGGACAACTAGACACTATATGTGCATCTTCTAAGGTTATCGTTATATCCCAGTTACATACTAGATTCGCTTCCCCCCATCCAAAGGCTAGAGAAATAAATCCATTACATGTCTCACTTGAGTGAATAGGATAGTCGATAGGGAATTCTCGATGAATAACTTTCCCATTCTCTATTACTTCAATACTTTTTAAAGTATCTATTCCTGCCACATATGCATCTATTGAAGTAACATCTTTATTGAGGTTTGCGGTCCCTATTGGGGTATCATTTACAAACAATAACCCTTGAATGGGATCTCCACTTAATGCACAGGTTGATTTCTCATTAAGCGCCTTCCATATCGCATCTCTATTGCGTTCTTCAGCCCACACACCTGCCCGTCCACTCATGTAACTACCTGGGGATGCATTGTGATGATCGGTTGATCCTATTACGCCAAAATGATAAGACTTAGCAATTCCTCCCTGCATTGTGTTAGAGCCAATTAAGGGTCCCATGGTATGAAGATAGGGAAAAGGTGTTTCTAAAGATTCTGCACATCCATGCATTGAGATAATCTCAATTATTGGGGATTTCTGTTCATTATAATGTTCCCATGCAATTCCTCGATACCCTGTTTTGTATCCAATATGGTGAGGAATAAAAAGATGTGTGGAAGTGGTATCACTTTGTTCTAAAAGAGTTATTAGATATTGCCAAGACTTTTCATCACTCGGAAGTTGAGAGGTTTCTCCTTCTAGATGTCTGACAACTACCGTGTAATCGCCTGACAAAAAGCCATGGTATTCATAAGAGTAGAAAGGTATTAGTCCTACATTTTGAGATGACTTCATCTTCTCTTTATAGTTAGTCCACTCTCTCTTTAACTTCTCAAACCCACTCTTATGATACTCTACTACATCCTTAGGAATTCCTTTAGTGCTATCATGGTAGATGTCTGGCCAATCAAAATGACCTGTTACACTAAAGAAATCGAGCTGTAGTGAAGCAAATGCTATTGCATCATCGAGTGAACCATGCCCATAACTAATTGAGCAATGATTATGTAAATCCCCTAAAAGAAATTCTCTCTTTCGTATATACGTTTCTTGATGTTCTCGATGAGAGAGAGAAGATTCAAAATGTTGAGCTATTCGATTTTTCACACAATTATCCTTTTATAGCACCTTCGGTGATACCTTTTATCATATGTTTTTGAAGGAATAAGAAGAATGTAACAATAGGAACAATACTTAATACAAGAGTAGGAAGGGCTCTATCCCATTGATTCTTATATTGTCCAAAAAATCTATTAATGCTAAGGGGTATTGTCTGTAATCCTTTGTCATACAGAATAAGGCTTGGAAGTAGGAAATCATTCCATACCCAAAGAGTTTGTAAGATAATGACAGTGATTGTGATTGTTTTTAAAAGAGGAAATACTATTTTATAAAACAGTTGAACATCTGTACATCCTTCTAACATAGCACTCTCTTCTAATTCCTTTGGAACTCCTTTAATAAATCCATGGAAAAGAAAGACTGTAAATGGTTGGCCAAAGCCAAGGTAGATGATGATTAAACCAAGGTGGGAATCAATAAAATTTATACTAGATGCAACTTTGACTAAAGGGACCATGACTGATTGAAAAGGAATTACCATAGCTGCAACATAAAATGTAAACATTATAGTGCTAATTATGGTAGGAACCCTTACTAGCTTCCATGCTGAAGTCGATCCAAGGGCAACCATACCTATTACACTAATAGTAGTAATTAGAAAGCTATTGAAAAACACTTTTATAAAATTCACTTGTTTGATAGCTCGTGAGTAATTCTCGATATGTAGTGCTGTAGGCAATGAAGATGGATCCATCATAATTTCACTAAATGTTTTAAACGAATTTGATAGTATGAAAATAAAAAGGAAGTAAAAATATAAGAGCGCCTAGAGAAAGTATTATCGTGAGAAATAGCTGTTGTGTGTTCCTTATAGTTCTTTGAGTCATAAACTTACCTCTCTTTTCTTGGTGGCTCTCACTTGCAATAAGGTAATCAAGGCTACTATGATAAAGAAGATAACAGCTTTAGCTGATGCATATCCATAATTATTATATAAGAATGCTTCATTGTAGATATTAAGAGCAAATATCTCAGTAGATCCGAACGGACCACCTCCAGTAAGACTAAAGATGACGTCAAACAGTTTAAATGCCCAACTAAGCATGAGGAATAAACAAATAGTAATTGCGCTCATCATTAATGGAACTTTAATATAGAGTAGAGTCTTGAATGGACTTGCCCCATCAATAGTAGCACTTTCTAGCATACTTTTATCAATAGACAATAAAGATGCAATATAGATAACCATAAGATAACCTGCTGTTTTCCAGACATACACAATAACTGTACCCCAGAAACTGGTAATAACATCTCCTAACCATGGAGTTTCAGCATCTCTAGATTCAATAGATTCCCGATTGATGGGACTCCATTGATAAGGAGGAATCTCCATATAAATCCAAGTATAAGACCTCCTATTACATTGGGAAGGAAAAATATGACTCTAAGTAATCCCTGTCCTTTTGCAAGGGCTGTGATTGCGAGAGCTAATAGGAACCCAATAAGATTAGAGATTATTACAACTGTGATAGTGAATCGGAAAGTAAAAAACATAGAACCCAAGGCTTTTGTATCATCTGTAAAGAGTTTTTTATAATTATCCAACCCCACAAAAGGGAGATTACTTCCAACCCCTTTCCATGCGGTGAAACTATAGGCAAATCCAATAATAAAGGGAAGAATAACGATGGCTAGAAATATAATGAAGCCAGGAAGGGTAAAGAGGAAAAAGGATGTATTCATGTTCTTATTTTTTATAGTTTTCATCTTGTATCCTTCATAGATGTCTACTAGCTCTCCTTATAAGAGAGCTAGTAGTGAGAACTCTACTTCTTCAACCTATTCCAGGTTGCTTGAAGATTCTGTAGGTATGTTGAGAAAGAATCTTTTCCTGCAACATATCGTTGAGCAAGGTCGCTAAATTCATTTACAGCACCATCGGGCCAGTAACTAAACATCCAAGGAATTGTTTTCCCTTCTTTTGCAAATGCAAGGATGTCTTTAGAAACACCTCCCATATCACTTGATGCTTCAATGTTGTCAAATGATGGTATGACTTGGAATTCTTCTGCTAAATAGCGTTTTCCTTCATCAGATCCTACTAACCATGCAATAAAGTCTTTTGCTGCTGCTTTTTCTGCTTCAGGACTTTCATTGTTAATAACAAACATGAAAGGAATTCCTACTGGAATACGGTTTGCTTTGCTATCATCACTTGTAAATATTGGAAGAAGTCCAATATCTAAATTAGGAGCAGTTTCATAGATAACTGATTGTTTCCAGTTTCCCTGTTGAATCATTGCAACCTGCTCATTAGCAAACATTGTCACTTGGGCATGGTGATCAGTCGTAAGTGGGTTTGGTTCACTATTTTGAAGAACTAAGTCAAATGCATCTTTGAATGCAAGAAATTCTTTATTACCTACAATTGAAGAAGTTCCATTATTTAGACCACTAATAAAAGCTTTAGGATTAGATTGTTGAGCAAATGGAATGTTTGTAAAATGATTAGAGATAACCCACCAAGTACCAAAGCCACTAGCAAATGGGGTGATTCCTGCTCTTTTAAGTGTAGCAACAGTCTCTTTCATTTCGCTTAGTGTCGTTGGAAGTGTGGTAATATTTGCTTTCTTAAACAATTCTTTATTGTAAATATAACCATATCCTTCAATTGTTACAGGCACACCAATAATTGATCCATCCATTGTAGCAGCCTCTTTTGCGATTGGTAATAGATGTTCTGTCCAATCTTCTGAGTCTAGTTTTGCAATGTATTCTTTCCATAAGTTATAATCACTTACACCTTCAATAATGAAGATATCAGGAGCTTTGTTTGCTGCAAACTTTGTTTTTAACAATGTCCTCCAGTCACTAGCACCTCCGACAACCTCATTCTCAATTGAGACATTTGGATTACTTGCCATATACTCTTTGCTCATTGTATCCCATCCATCAATCCATGGGATTTTGTGATGATAAATTTCTAGAGTAACCTTTTCCCCTCCTATTGATGATTCACCTGCCCCTTGTGAAAAGATAGGGGTAATCATTAATAGAGCTAATAATAGTGTTGCTATAACAATCTTTTTCATAACAGCTCCTCCTTTGTGCTATGAATAGAATCTCCGATGAGATTCTTTTCTCAAATTTTTATTAAAGAGAACTCATGCGTTTCACTAATGATGGACGCAACGTGATCTTCTCCCTAATCTCTTTCTTTTCTAACACCATTCTTCTAATGATGTCTGCGACATTTTTAGCAACCAGTGTTCGTGGTTGACGAATAGTAGTGAGAGATGGACGAGAATAGTGTGTCCATTCAATATCATCATATCCCACAATTGAAATATCCTTTCCTACAGAATAACCTCGATCTAGTAGGGCGTTCATTACACCAAGAGCCATAACATCAGTTACAACAAAGATTCCTTTATAACGAGAGATTGTGTCCACTAATTCGAGTGTTGACTGATATGCGGTTTCATAAGAAACATCCTTGTATTCAATAACATCAATACTATTATTAGCACCTGTTATGAATCCATCAACACGGTGAGAATATTGAGGTCTATCATGAGAAATAATAAGAAGAGAATCTAATGAGATCTGTTTTAATGCTTCAAATGCAGCTCTTCCACCTTCTTGATTATCTATTATGATAGCTGAGCATTGATGTAAGTTAATCGTTGGATCTGGATTGACAAGAAGTATGTTGTGTGTGAACTTATGAATTTCTTCTACAACAGCTTCACTCACTTCATATCCTAAGATTACTATTGCATCAACTTTTTTCTCTCTGATTAATCTGGTGATAGACTGAATATCCTCTCCTATTGAATCATATCCTGTAACAATCGTGTCCAAGTTGTATTCATTTAGACTCATTCGTATTGATTCAATCACTTCAGATGTATAAAGAGAGCCAATCTTCCTAAGATGAGAATAGGGATATAAAATTCCAATAGTATTACGAATTCCTGTCGCCAAACTTTTTGCATTAGCATCAATAATATAACCTAGTTCTTTTGCCTGACGTTTTAATTTCATCCTTGGTGCTTTGTTTCACTAATGGGCTATCATTCAGGGCTCTAGAGACTGTGGTATGGCTACATCCAGTCTTCTTGGCTATTTCTCTGATATTCACACTATACTCTCCTTCTGACTGATAAATACTGGCATTCCTTCTAATTCAATCGATTTTTGAGTTGCTATTACCATATTGAGTGATGTATACCCATCTATCGTATTAGCACTCTCTCCTCTTTTTACTTCTTGCCCATTACATTTTGCGTATATTTCTTTGATAAGTTGCATGTCTGCACCATAGTGAGAAGAATTGAAATATTCCCCTTTTGCCTCAATCGTATAAGTCTCTTCATTGTCTGGACCTGGTAATATTTTATGAACTGTGATTAATGCTGTTTCCCTTTCTAATACAATTCTTCCTTTAGAACCAATGAGTGATAGTGTTTCTTGATCATTTGCATGTGGTCCATAGATTGCCCAAAAGAGAGATGCTTTTACACCATTTTCATAAACATAAGTCGCGATTGCGTGATCAATAATATCACTACCAGGATAGTAGACGCATGTATCAGCAGAATCTCTTGTATTTGTAGCCTCTAGCCAAGATGGCCGGTGAAGAACATGAGTGCCTTCTCTATCATCATTAATATTTGCACTTCGACGGTAGGAACACTTTCTATCATCACAATAGATACATCTAAAGGGAGCATCATCTCTTGGGGCAAAAATTCCACTTTTACCGCCAACTGCTATTACTTTGTGACAGAAAGAGGAACTATTCATCCAATTAAATACATCAAGCAAGTGAGATGCTTTATCATTTAGAGCGCCTCCTGAGGCTTCGTTCCTTCTATGCCACATCTGTAAATATCGTGTATAAGGAATGACTGAATGTATCTGCATCATCTGCAGATCTCCAATTTCCCCACTTTGTAAAAGTTGATGTACTTTTCTCCATCCACTCTCATATCTACGTGTAAAACCCATAATTGCATAATTATTATGTTCAGCTTCACTTTTAATAATACTCATTGCATCATCGAGGGTAACTGAAATAGGTTTATCTAGATATACATGTTTATTTGAAGAAATAGCGTATATAGCAGGATCTTTATGATGGTCCGTATGTGTGGTAATCATGATAAGATCAACTCGGTCTTGATCGATTAATTCTTTATAATCTGTTGTTCCAAAATAGATTCTCCCCACTCTAATTGCTTGGTAATACAGAGTCCTTTGATGAATTGTGTAGCATCTTTAATTCTTGATTCATTGATATCGCAAATGGCAGTAATTTCGAGATTATATAGCGAGAAGAGTCTACTATCCGTGCACCTAGCACATAGATTCCCCTCTCTCCTGCCCCTACAATTCCAATTCTTAAGCGCGACATGCTAACCCCTCCATCAATTGTGACCGGTAACATTTTGGTATCTAAAAAAACATTACCTAAATAATGATAATGCAACCGGTAACATTATTGTAAATCAATTAGAAATATTGTCAAGGAAAAGGTTGTTATTTTTTGTGGTTAAATTTTAACCAATCATAAATTAAAATAACTGTCATCAATATTTATATATATTATTTATACTTGCTTACATTTAGAGTCATTACTAGCACGATTTAATTAAAATTTTACGATTCATTTTGATGAATAATTTATATATAGGTCTTTACAGAAGAAGATTTACTTATTATTGTTATGACATGGATGTTGGAAAAGCAATTAGAGACTTACGTCTCAAGGCTGGTTACTCACAAGATAAACTTGTTGCACAAACTGGTATATCACGTAGTCAGCTCTATTTTATTGAATCGGGAAGATGTGTTCCTCGAATCGAAACAATTGAAAAAAATCGGAAATATTCTTCAAATGAAGGTTTCGATGTAATCATTTACGCAGAAAATAACTACCCTACTGAAGATTAATGCAACTTAAGGTTATGATACTGCTTCTAAAGATTCGCATAAAGGGGCACTCTTGAAACCTCTGAAATACTACACACATATATTATGTGTGTAGTGTTATGGTATCATAAGAACTCTAGTATTTGAAAATTTTTTTATGTGTTATTGCCTAATAAAAAA